>JAESFL010000059.1_pt1 | contig 136562 bp, 123 predicted proteins | sample 9269401 | NCBI WGS metagenome assembly JAESFL01 (sample SAMN14506025, study PRJNA617098) | algae metagenome | isolation source: Gloeocapsa sp. UFS-A4-WI-NPMV-4B04 and co-occurring heterotrophs from desert... | place: USA: Utah | collected 2006-10-01 | reverse complement strand
GTTCGCTACACCGCTTCTTTCAGCGCTCCCCTCGCGGTCGGCGCCTTGCGGTTCGCTTCGGTCCCTACGACCAAGTTCCGGGAGGACTTTCACCTCCTGACCACTGCCCATGCTGGGCACACACGCGAAAAGGGCGGGACCCGTCGGGGTCCCGCCCTTTCGCGTGCTCCATCCGCCCCAACCGGTCAGTTCGCCGTGGCGTCCCCGCGGCGCTCCAGCCCCGTGAACGCGTCCGCCACCCGGACCGTGAACGTGCCCTCCGCCTGCTCGGCGCGGCGCAGCACGGCGCGGATCTGCTGGCGGTCGATGCTCCCGGCGTCGTAGCCGGCGGCCAGCAGCGCCTGGATCACGCCTTCCGTGTGGATGCGCTTGCGGTCGTACACGTCCGGGTACACCGTGAGCGTGTCGCGCTCGATCACCACCGGATCGTAGCGGATGACGAGCGGCACGGGCGCGCGAAAGGTGCTCCACCGCGTGGTGCCCGAGCGGCGCAGGATGGCGTCGATCTCCGCGGGCGCCACCGTGGGCTCCGCGTGCTGGTGCAGCAGGCGGGCGAGCGCGATCACGTCGCGGTTGCGCATGCGGATGCACCCGTGCGACGCCGCCTGCCCGATGCTGGTGGAGTCCGGCGTGCCGTGGATGTAGTACAGCGGCGCGAAGAACAGCTTTACCCGGCCCATGGGATTGTTGGGCCCCGGCGGGGTGAAGCGGGCGTCGCGCGCCCACTCGCGCCCCTCGGGCGGCCGCCACGACGGGTTCCACTCCGCCCGGCCGATGTTGAACTCGCCGTCCGGCGTGTCGTGCCCGGGCAGCCCCACGCTGACACGATAGGTGCGCAGCACGCTGTCCCCGTCCAGCACCTGCAGGCGGTTGGCGGGGATGTTGACGTCGATCCGCAGCTGCGCCGCCACGGTGGACGCCGACGCCAGCGTCAGCGCCAGGGCGGCGATGAAGGACTTCAGCTTCACTCGGTCCGGTCTCGTTTGGGGAGATGGAGATCGCGATGGGTCCGGCGGAAGGTACCCGGCGGCGGCGCGAACGTTTCGCATACACCCCGCGCCCCCGCCGAAAGATAGGCCCCCTCCGCACCCGCGCCAAGCGCCGGATCGTGGTCCGTTTCCCCGTCCGCCGAGGAGAATGTGAACGCGCGACGGCAGCCATCCCCTCCCGATCCCGCGTTGTCCGCCTCTGCGGCCCGCGATAGCTTTGCTCCCTCTGTTCCTCGTCCTCCGGCTACCGCCGGCCGTCCGGTCTCCATCGCCGCCGTGAGCCTCCGCTCCAGAAAGAGATTCGGGACCGCGCGCCCGTCCGATCCATCGGCACCCCACCCCGCCCGCGCGGACGCGTCGGGGTGGATGGCGCGCGTGCGGCCCTGGCACGTCGCCCTGGCGCTGGCGCTCGTCCACCTCGCGCTGGTCCTCCTGTCCCTCCTCCCCCGCCCGCACGACGGAGGGGACAACGCGTCGTACCTGGCCCTGGCGCAGTCGCTGCACGAGCGCGGCACCTACCAGGAGCTGTGGGACCCCGCCGCGCGCCCGCACGCCCAGTATCCGCCCGGCTGGCCGCTGATCCTGGCCGCCGGCCTGAAGGTGGGAATCGGCGCGTGGGTCGGCTTCAAGGTGCTGGCGGCCCTGTTCTCCGCCGCGGCCGTCGCGCTGTCATACCTGTGGGCGCGCCGCTCGTCCACGCCCGGGACGGCGCTGGGCGTGGGCGTGCTGCTGGCCGTGGGCACGGGCGTGGTGGACTGCGCGCGATGGGAGCTTTCCGATCCGTCGTTCTGGGCCTTCACCATGCTCGCGCTCCTGGGCTTCGCGCGGATGCGGGAGGACCGATCGGCGGCGCAGGCGATGGCCTCCGCCGCGCCTGCGGATGACGCGCGCTGGAAGGTGCTGACCCGTTCGCTGGCGATCGCGTCCGTGGCGACGCTGCTTGCATACGCGACACGCTCCGCCGGCCTGCCGCTGCTCCTCGCGGCGGGGGCGTGGCTCGCGTGGCGCCGGAGATGGCAGTCCGTGGCGGTGTTTGCGGCGACCATCGGTCCGTTCGCGGTCTACTGGTGGGCGCGCGGCAAGGCCGTCGGCGGTCCCGGCTACGGCGCGCACCTGTGGTACGTGAATCCCTACCATCCGTCCATGGGGACGGTGGGGATCGGCGGATTGCTCCAGCGCATCACGGCCAACACCGTCGAGTACACGACGGAGCAGCTGCCCTACCTGCTGACGGGCGTGCGCCTGGGCCTCCCCGCGGCGGTGCTGGGCGCTTCCATCGTGGGGCTGGGGCTGATTGGATGGGGGATGCGGATGCGGCGCCCCGGCGTGCCGGAGCTATGGCTGCCGCTGTACATGGGACTGGTGCTCGTCTGGCCCGAGGCGTGGGCCACGGAGCGCTTTCTGCTCCCCGCCCTGCCCCTGCTGCTGCTCGGCGCGGCGGAGCCCGTGCGCTGGCTGGGCGCGCGGACGGGGCGCGCGGCGTGGCTGGGCGCCGCCGCCGCCGGGGTGGTGGCGCTCTCCGCCATGCCGCCGCTGGCGCGGCAGGTGGACCGCGCGGCCCGGTGCCGTGCGGCGTACACGCCCGACGAGCCGTTCGTGTGCCTGAAGGAGACGTGGGTGGACTTCCTGGAATTGTCCCGCGGCCTGCGCGGCGTGCTGCCGGCGGACGCCGCCGTGCTTTCCCGCAAGCCGACGCTGTTCTGGGCCTACTCGGGGTACCCGTCGCGCACCTACCCGTTCTCGGCCGACCCCGACACCCTGCTGGCCGCCGCCCGCGAGGCCGGCGCGCGCTACGTCCTGGTGGACTACATGGACCAGGTGTCCGTGCTGTACCTGGGGCCGGTGCTCATGCAGCGTCCGCAGGCGTTCTGCGTGATGACGGCCATGGGCCCCGACCGCGCCACGCTCATGGGCATCCAGCCTGGCGCGGAGCAAATGCCCAACCTGCGCGACCGCCCCGGCAGCGAGACCGCGCGCCTGGGCTTTCCCACCTGCGGCCCGGAGTTCTGGAAACCGGCGCGGTAGCCGCTCCCGCGTCGCGGATGCGGAGGGCGGTCGCGGACACGAAAAAGCCTCGCCGCGGGAGTGCGGCGAGGCAGCATGAAGACTGAGAAGTGGTCGCTATAGGATTTGAACCTATGACCTCTCGCGTGTGAAGCGAGCGCTCTGGACCAGCTGAGCTAAGCGACCGGTATCGCGGGCCGGGGGTTACCCGCGCCCGCGCCGGAGAGTGGGCTGCTTCCTGCGGGGACCTGACCCTTTGCCCTCCAGATACTTTCAAATACCCCGTACGGGAATCGAACCCGTGTTTTAGCCTTGAGAGGGCTATGTCCTAGGCCACTAGACGAACGGGGCGTGGCACAAAACCGAGCCGCATATTGTACCGCCTGAAGAGCATTCCGTCAACCCCTGGGGACGCGGAAGCCACCGGGCGAACCTTCCAGAGGCGCCGCCCGGATTCGAACCGGGGGTCGAGGATTTGCAGTCCTCTGCCTTACCACTTGGCCACGGCGCCATCGCGCTGCAGGTCGCCAAACGGCCCGCAAACGCCCCGCGAATGTATCGGCGGAGCCCTGCCCCGTCAACCCCCGCAAGGCATCCGTTTCCCCCGCTGCGCGTTTGACAGGGCCTCGTGCGCGCGCTAGCGTCAGCCGCCGTACGAGCGGCATTCCATGCACTGCGTCCACTCTCCCAGAAACCTCGGCGGATGAAGCTGTCGTCCCGGGCCGCCCGCGCCCTGCTGGTTCTTGCCGCGACGGCCGCCCCGTCGCGTGCCCTGGCCCAGGAGGCCGAGGCGTGGGTGCTGCCCCGCGGCCTGCTGGAGCTGAGCGGCGGCGGCCTGTTCTCCAACTATGATTCGCGCCTGGGCTTTGGCGACGGGCCGCTGGGGTCGGAGTTCGCCGGCGTGCTGCAGGCCGCCACGGAGCGCGTCACGGGCGCCGCCGAGGCGTCCGCGCGCACGCGGCTGGCGGACCTGTTCGCCGGCACCACCGATCCCGATCCCGCCTCCAGCGCCCTTCCCGCGTCGCTCGCCGTGGGACGCGTGGCCCTGCGGCTCACGGGGGACGAGCGCACGGTGCCCTTCACGGTGCGCTACGGCCTTTCCGACCGGCTGACCCTTTCGCTGCTGATCCCCGTCGAGCGGCGCGGCACCTCCGTCTCGGGACCGTACCTCACGGGGGGCACGCTGGGCTTCAACCCGGCCCCCGCCGCCAACGCGGCCATCCTGGGCGACCTGGGCTTCGGCGACCTGGGCGGCGGGCTGCTGCTCCCCGTGGCGGGGACGCCGCAGGCCGTGGAACTGCAGGCGCGGCTGCGCGCCATCAGCCCGGCGGACACGCTGCGGCTCCCCGCGAACGCCGTCAGCGTGGCGGAGCTGCTGGCGAACGACGTGACGGCCCCCCTGCTGACGGACCCCGAGGCCGCGGGGTTCGGCCTGGTCTCCGCACGCCGCCCCTACCACCTGGGCGACCTGCAGCTGGGCGCGCGCTTTCTGCTGCTGCGCGGACCGGCGGGGTGGCCGTTTCCCGACAGCGTCAGGGGCCGCTCCCTGCGCACGAGCGTGGGCGCGCGCGTGCGCCTGCCCACGGGGCGCAGCGGCACGCGCTTCTTCGCCGAGATCCCGCCCCGCGGCGGGCACTTTGGGGCGGGCGTGGACGTGCTGAACGACGTGTTCCTTTCCAGCCGGTGGTACGTGAACGCCTCCGCCAGCGTGGACGTGCTCTTTCCCGCGGACGTGCCGCGCCTGGCGTTCTCGGCGGACGATCCCTTCCCCGCGGACAGTGCCCAGCGGATCGTGCGGAGCGCGCCGGGGCCGCGGCTCTCCGCCTCCATCACCCCGCGCTGGCGGCTGACGGACGAGATCTCGTTCTCCGGCGAGTACGCGCTGCTGGCCCAGCGGCGCCGGGAGTACACGGGCGAGGAGGGGCTGCTGTACTCGCCGCTGGAGTGGCGCACGGGCGGGTCCATGCACGCGCTGGGCGTGGGCGCGCGCTACTCGTCGCTGCAGGCGTACGCGCGCGGGCGCGCCCGGCTGCCGTTCGAGATCACGCTCACCGTCTCGCGCGCCGTCGCGGGGGGGGGCGCGGCGCCGGACGCGGCCATGGTGCGCCTCACGGGCCGCATCTTCATGGACCCGCGCATCGTTGCCCGGCTGCTCCCCGGCGACCCGCCCCCCGCCGACACCACGCTGGCGGTGCCGCCCGCGGCGGGCCCGGCGGATACCCTGCCCTCGCAGGTGCGTCCGGAGGTGCCGGCCGGCCCGCGCGTCGTCCCGCCCCAGCCGGATACGATCGGCGCCGACTCCACGCCCGCGCAGGTGCCGCCGCAGGCATCCGCCGCCGCTGTCCTCCACCCCGCAGCGCCTCGTCACGCGCTCGCCCCCGCGCGCAGAACGGCCATCGCGCCTGCGCGGCGCTGGTGGGCGGCGGATCACTGACATTCCGAGATCCACGCCACGCCAAAGCCCCTCTTCCGGCGCTCGGAAGAGGGGCTTTTTGTTCGGAGTGTAAATAGTCCAACAGCTGTTGGACTATTTACGGTCTGGACGAATCACGCCCGACTCATGTGTCTCGACCTATCCCGCGTCCAACTCTGGCCGCCTCTGATCCAGGTGTAAGTGGAAGCGATCTACTGCCGGGTGTAAACCTATACTGGCAAGCATGTTGGACGGCTTGCACCCCCGTACCCTGGTCGCTTCTCGACTTCGACGGAGCCCCGGTTCTACGCCGAATTTCTCCTTACAACGGGCAGAGGAATCAAACCAATCGTCCAGAGCGTCAATAGTCCAACAGCTGTTGGACTATTGTCACTCTGGACAGCATGCCTCCTGATCAGGCCGCGGGAAGCGCGTTCACGGGTGCGGGATCGCCGTCCTCCGCAGCGGCCAGTTCGCTTTCCAGCTGCTCCGTGGACGGAAGATCCGCGCGCAGCTGCGCCGGCAGATCGTCAGTCAGGCGATACTCCGCCACCCCGATGGGACTGGTGATCCCGCGCAGCGCGTACTCGGCAACGACGCGGTTGCGCTCCTTGCACATCACGAGGCCAATGCTGGGCTCCTGCGGATCCTTGCGCAGCTGCTCGTCCAGCGCCGTCAGGTAGAAGTTCATCTTGCCCGCGTACTCCGGCTTGAAGGCGCCCACCTTCAGGTCCACGGCCACGTAGCGCTGCAGCTTGATGTGGTAGAACAGCAGGTCCAGGTAGTAGTCCTGCCCGCCGATCTCCAGCCGGTACTGGCTCCCCACCAGAGCGAACCCCACCCCCAGCTCCAGCAGAAAGCCGCGCACGTGCGCCAGCAGGGCCCGCTCCAGCTCGCGCTCCTCCATCGCCGCCGCGCCGGTGAGGAAGGAGAAGTGATACGGGTCCTTGAGCAGTTCCACGGCCAGGTCGGACTGGGCCGGCGGAAGCGTGCGGCCAAAGTTCGTGACCGCCTGCCCGCTCCGCTCGTATAGCCCGCTCTCCACCTGGTGGATGAGCACGTTTCGGCTCCACCCGTGCTCGATGACCCGCCGCACGTACCAGATCCGCTCCTCCAGCTCGTGCGCCTTGTCCAGCAGGACGGTGTTGTGGCCCCACGGAATCTGTCCCACGAGCTGCCGCACGATCGCCTCATCGGGATAGGCCGCCGCGAACGCGCGCGTGTACAGCAGGTTGGTGCGCGAGAGCCCGCGGACGTCCGGGAACTCGCGGCGCAGGTCCACGCCCAACCGGTCCACGACGCGTCCGCCCCAGCCGGAGGCTAGCTGCCGGACGAGGATCTCGTGGCCGATCTGCCAGTAGAGGAGCACCAGCTCGCGATTGACGGCGACGGCCGCGTTGAACTGCGCCTCGCGAATGCGGCCCCGGATCACGTCCAGGAGTTCGCCGTAGTCCGCCGCGTTTACGTCGCTCGCCGCGAGCCCGACGGACGAGGCTTCGCCCTTCCGACGCGAAGACACGATAGGAGCTCCTTTAGAGTCTCATCCGTTCACACGGTGTGCGGAACGGCTCCTGGCGTGGCGCGAACCACCACGGATTGTCCAGACCGTAAATAGTCCAACAGCCGTTGGACTATTTACACTGCGGACAATGGCTGCGTCAAGAGTTCCCAAACGGGCCCACGGCCACCGATTCGGGACGTGGAGGCCGGCCGGCTACATCAGGAAGCGCGTCGCGAGGCCCAGCAGGAGAAAGAAGCCGCACATGTCCGTGAACGCCGTCACGAAGATGGACGAGGCCACGGCGGGGTCCACCTTGAGCCGCTCCAGCACGGTCGGCACGAAGGCGCCGGCAAAGCTGCCGACCGTGAGGTTCATCCACATGGCGAGCATGACCACGTAGCCCACGCGCGCCTCGCCCGTGACGAGCGCCGCCACCACGCTCACGATGAGCCCGATGACGAGCCCGTTGCCCAGCCCCACCAGGAACTCCTTGCCCACGATGCTCCAGCGCTGCTCCGTGGTCTCGCCGCGCGACAGGGCCAGGCGGCGGATGGTGATGGCCAGCGCCTGCGTGCCGCTGTTGCCCCCCAGCCCGGCCACCATGGGCATGAGCACGGCCAAAAAGGTCAGCTGCTGGATGGCGGGCTCGAACAGGTACACCACCATGGCGCCCGCCGCGGCCGTGCACAGGTTCACCAGCAGCCACGGGAGCCGCGAGCGCACCGCGTCCCACCATCCGCCGCGGATCTCCTCCTCGCCCGAGACGCCCACGAACTTGAGGATGTCCTCCGTCGTTTCCGCCTCGATGACGTCGATCACGTCGTCGAAGGTCACGCCGCCCAGCAGCCGCCCGTGCGAATCCACCACGGGGATGATGGTCAGGTTGTAGCGGCTGACCACGCGGCCCACCTCTTCCTGGTCCGTCTCCGGCAGCACGACCGCGATGGGCTCCTCGCGCAGGTCCATCAGCCGCGTCTCCGGCGCCGAGGTCACCAGCGACTGCAGCGAGACCGTGCCCAGCAGCACGTTCTCCGCGTCCACCACGAAGACCACGCCGTAGAACTCCTCCACCTCGTGCGCCTGCCGCCGCACCTCGTCGATGGCCTCGGCCGCCGTGAGCTCCACGGACAGGGAGACGAGCTCGGCCGTCATGATGCCGCCGGCCGACTCCTCGTCGTACGCCATCAGGTCGCGGATGTCGCCCGCGTCCTCGTGCGACAGGGCCGAGAGCACGCGGTCCCGGTCCTCCGGGTCCAGCTCGCCGATCATGTCCGCCGCGTCGTCATCCGACAGCTCGGCCACGACGGCGGCAATCTGGTCCGGGTGCAGCGCCGCGAGCGAGTCCTCGGGGTGCTCCTCCGGCTCCATCTCCGCGAGCGCCTCGGCGGCCATCGCGGGGTCCTCCGGCGCCAGCACGCCCAGCACGCGCACCCGGTCGTCGTCGTCCAGCTCCTCCAGCAGGTCCGCCAGGTCGGAGCCGTGCGAGAACTCGTCCAGGAACGCGCGCATCCCGTCGTCGTCACCCTCGTCCAGCAGGTGGCGAAGGCGCTCGCTGGCGGTCAGGTCGTCTTCGTTCTCGGCGACCATCGTCATGCGCGGACCGGGGAGGAGAAGCGGATACGGAACGAGACGGCCGTCACGCGGTGCCGCCGGAAAGGAACTCGCGCAGGAGCGCTTCCTGCCGCGCGAACATGGGCGACGCGGCGCGGTCGTCGCCCTCGGGGTGCTCGTAGCCCAGCACGTGCAGGGTGCCGTGGACGGCCAGCCGCAGCACCTCCTCGTCCGCCGCGGCGCCAAAGCCCGCCGCCTGCCGCGCCGCCTGCTCCACCCCCACGTACACGTCGCCCAGGGGCGGCTCCCCCTCGTCGTGCAGGTGAAAGGAGATGACGTCCGTGGGCCCCTCGTGCGACAGGTACTGCTCGTTGAGCGCGGCGATCTCCCCGTCGGAGACGAGCGCGACGGAGATCTCCGCCGCATCCACGCCCTCCGCCCGCAGCACGTGGCGCACGGCCGCCTCCACCCGCGCCGGGTCCACGGGCGGCGTCGCGCCCTCGCCCACGCTCACCATCACGTCCAGCTCATCCATTCCCCACCCCCTGCCGCACGGGCTCCCCGTCTTCCACCCCCGCCGCCGCGTCCACCGGCGCGGACGTCGCGGCCGGGGGCGCCGTCGATCCGCCGTTCCCGCCGCCGCCCGCCGCCAGCGCGGCCGGGTAGTCGAGGCGCTGATGATACATGCCGCTCAGCACCTTGGCGAGCACTTCCTTGGCGACGTCGATCTCCCGCAGCGTGAGGGGGCTCTCGTTCAGCTGCCCCGCCGCGATCTTGCCGTCCACGATGCGGTCCACCAGCTCGCGGATGCGCGGCGGCGACGGGTCGTGCAGCACCCGCGCGGCGCTTTCCACGCTGTCCGCGATCATCACCACGGCCGTCTCGCGCGTCTGCGGGCGCGGTCCCCCGTACGCGAACTCCGCCGGGTTGATGCGCGCCTCCGGGTCCGCCGCCCGCGCCTGGTCCAGAAAGAACGAGATGGGCTGCGTGCCGTGGTGCTGCGCGATGAAGTCCTTCACGGCCTGCGGCAGCCGGTACTCCGTCGCGAGCCGCAGCCCCTCCACCACGTGGCTGCGGACGACCGCGGCGCTCATGGCGGGCTTGAGCTTGTCGTGGGGATTGCGTCCCCGCGGCTGGTTCTCGATGAAGTACAGCGGCTTGCTGATCTTGCCCACGTCGTGGTAGTACACGCCCACGCGCGCCAGCAGGGCGTTGGCCCCGATGGCGTTGCAGACCGCCTCCGCCAGGTTGGCCACGGAGATGGTGTGCGCGTACGTCCCCGGCGCCTCCAGCGACAGCCGCTGAAGGAGCGGATGCTTGGGATCCGCCAGCTCCATCAGGGTCTGGTTGGTCGTGACGCGGGTGAACCACTCCGCCAGGGGAAGGAAGCCGATGGCCAGCAGCGTGCTTCCCACGGCGTTCACGGCCCCCCAGCCGATGGACCAGCCGATCTCCCCCATCCCCCGCGCCCGCATCAACCCCACGGCCAGCACGGCCCCCGCGTACGCCAGGGCGATGAGGACGATGAGTCCCCACGCCTGCAGCCGCCGCTGCGCCATCCGCAGCCCGAACGCCGCCGCCGCGCCGCCCACGGCCGCCTCGAAGGGCACCGTCAGGCCCACGAACGGCTGCTGCCCGCCCAGGAGCAGGGCCAGCACGAGCGCCAGGACGAGCGCCAATCGCCCGCCCCACAGCACGGCGGCCAGCAGCACGGCGAAGGGGATGGGGATGAGCTCCGGCGGCAGCCCGAAGCGGCCGATGGGTGACGCGATGGCCGCCACGGCCAGGATCAGGAAGCCCAGGAAGAGGACCGAGCGGTCGTCGTCGTAGATGCTCGGCCGGACGAAGCGGAGGAGCGCGCCCACGATCAGCAGCAGCAGCGCGTTGAAGAGCACCGCGCCGAACACCCGCAGGGCCGCGCGGGCGCCGGGGTTGTCCACCCGCCGGTCCTGCAGCGCCGCCTGGTACGCGCGCAGCCGCTCCACCTCGCGGTCCGTCACCTGCTCGCGCGCGCCCACGATGCGCTGCCCCGCCAGGATGCGCTCCTGCACGCTGTCCACCGCCGCCGCCGCCCGCGCCCGCGCTTCCGACGTCAGGGCCGGGTTCTCCGCCAGGGAGGGGCGAAAGTAGCGGATGAGCAGCACCCGCTGCAGGTCCGCCGCGTCCGCCCCCGCGTCCGCCGGCAGCCGCGCCTGCGCCGCCGTGTAGAACTGGTCCGCCGTAAAGAGCGAGTCCGCCACCAGCAGCCGCTCGCCCCCGGGAATCCCCCGCACCCGCACGGCCGACACCCCCGTCCGCGCCGGCGACGCCGCCGCCACGCCGCGGGGAAACAGGTCGCGCACGGCCGTCTCCGCGGAGGTCCGCAGTTGCTGCCGCGCGGCCGGATCCGCCAGCACCTGCAGCGTCCCCCGCGTGCTGGGGATGCGCGCCGCGTCCAGCGTCCCCCGGATGGCCTCGCCCTGCTGCCCCGGGGGAAGGGCGACGAGAACGGCGTCCACGGCCGCGAAGAACGCGCGCAGCCCGCCCACCACGCTGTCGCCGGCGGCCGGGCGGTACTCGAACACGGGCGGCACGCCGCGCACGGCCTCTTCCCGCTCGCCGCGCAGCGCCTCCGGCGTCTTGGGGACGGAGAACCCGACTTCCGCGATCACGTCCTCGCGCGCCACCACGCCCCGCTCCAGCACCGGCACGTCCGCCGTCTGCGCGCCGGGAAAGAACAGGTACACGCCGATGGAGACCGCCAGCAGCAGCCCCAGGCGCAGCAGGTGGTGCAGCACGGTCGCGCCCCGCGAGCGGACCACGGGCGCGGCCGGCTCCCGCGGCGTGGCGCGGCGTTCGGGGAAGCCGCGTTCCCCGGGGCTGGGCATCAGCCCTCCCGCGGCGTGTCCTCGCGGTCGGCGCCGCTGGCGGCGTCGTACGCGCGGATGATGTCCTTCACCAGCCGGTGCCGGATCACGTCCGCGCCGGACAGGTAGCTGAAGGCGATCCCCTCGATCCCCTTGAGCACGTTCTCCACCTCCACCAATCCGGAATCCTCCCGGCGCGGCAGGTCGATCTGCGTCTTGTCGCCCGTGATCACGGCCTTGCTGTTCATCCCCAGGCGCGTGAGGAACATCTTCATCTGCGCGCGGGTGGCGTTCTGCGCCTCGTCCAGGATCACGAACGCGTCCTGCAGCGTGCGGCCGCGCATGTACGCCAGCGGCGCGATCTCGATGCTCCGGCTTTCCATGGCCCGCCGCAGCCGGTCCGGCGGGATCATGTCCTCCAGGGCGTCGTACAGCGGGCGCAGGTACGGGTCGATCTTCTCCTGCAGGTCGCCCGGCAGGAAGCCCAGGTTCTCGCCCGCTTCCACGGCCGGACGGGCCAGGATGATGCGCTTGACCCGCTTGCGGAAGAGCGCGTCCACGGCCATGGCCACGGCCAGGTACGTCTTGCCCGTGCCCGCGGGGCCAATGCCCACGACCACGTCGTTCTCCTCGATGGCGGCCAGGTACTGCGCCTGCCCCTCGGACTTGGGCCGCACCGTCTTGCGTGGGCCGGGGACCACGACGGGCGCGGCGTCCGCCACCCGGCGCACCCCGTTCTCCGAGCCGGCCGCGTCGTAGAAGCGCGCCACGTCGTCCGTGCCAAAGGGCACGCCGTTGCGGGCCATCTCCACCATGTGCTGGGCCACGGGGACGGCGCGCTCCACGTCCTTCAGGTCGCCGGACAGCAGCAGGTGGTCGTCGCGCAGCACCACGCGCAGGCCGGTGCGCTTCCCCAGCTCCAGCAGGTTGGCGTCGTTCACCCCGCTCAGGCTCAGCGGGTCCGCGCCGTCGGCGGGAATGCGGTGCTGGACGGCGTTGGTGTTGTTCGTATCAGGCATCTATTCCTGGTCGTTCGCGGAATCTTTTGGGTTCGGCTTCTACGGCGACGGCGAAAGACGGTTCGGGCGTGCCCCTCCGCTGCGCTCCGGGTCGGGCTGCGCGCGCCGTAGGCAACGATACAACCGTTGCCAACGGCGCCGAGCCCCCTCCGCAAAGGAGCACGATACGGCTGTGCTCCTTTGCTCCGGGCTCTCGGCCCTGCGGGCGCGCATCCCTCACGCGAGGGCGCTCACGCGCCCGGGGGACGTCCGTCCCTCAACGCCGGAGGGGCGAGGTCTCCCCCGCCCCCCTGACCTGTTACACCTTGCGTGCCCGCGTGTGCGGCGTCAGGCGCCGGGGGTCCGCACCTGCACGTGCACCTCGCGCAGCTGCGCGTCCGGAATGCGCGTGGGCGCCTCCTCGAACAGCGCCCGCGCCGACGTCGTCTTGGGGAACGCCACCACGTCGCGGATGTTGCTCGTCCCCGCCAGCATCATCACCAGCCGGTCGAAGCCGAACGCGAAGCCCGCGTGCGGCGGCGCCCCAAAGCGGTACGCCTCCAGCAGGAACCCGAACTTGGCCTGCGCCTCCTCCGGCCCGATCCCCAGGGCCGTGAACACGGCCTGCTGCCACGCCGGCACGTGGATGCGCACGGAGCCGCTCGCCATCTCCGCGCCATTGTACACGGCGTCGTACGCGCGGGAGCGCAGCCCCCTGGCGTACAGCGCGCGCGCGGCCTCCGCGGACGGCTGCCCGTCCTTGGTGGCCTCCACGATGGCCTCGACCGCATCGCCCAGGGGCATGCTGAACGGGTTGTGCGCGTACACGAGCCGCTCGTTGTCCGCGTCCCAGTCGAAGACGGGGAACTCCGTCACCCACAGCCACCCATGCTTGTTGGTGTCCACCAGGTCCAGCTTGCGCCCTAGGTGCCGCCGCAGCTCGTCCAGGGCCCCGTCCAGCTCCGGGCCCTCGCCCTCGCTCCCGCGGAACCGGCCCACGACGGCCACGAACAGGTCGCCCGGCTCCACGCCGGCGGCGGTGTAGAACTCGCCCGCCAGCGTCTCGTCCAGCGCCTTGGCGAACTGCCCCGCCAGGGCGCCGTCGTCGCCGCGCTTGACCCAGAGTGCGCCCGCGGCGCCGCCCCGCTTGGCGACCTCCTGCAGCTCGTCCAGCTCGCGCCGCGACAGCCGCGCCCCGCCGGGAATGCGCAGGCCGCGGATGCGCTGCTCCGTGCCCTGCACGCCCTGGAACAGGCGGAAGTCCGCGCGCCCCAGCACCTCCGTCAGGTCCACGATCTCCAGGGGGATGCGCAGGTCCGGCTTGTCCGTGCCGTAGCGCGCCATGGACTCCGCGTACGTCATCCGCGGAAACGGCGTCTCCAGCTCGATGCCGGCCACCTCGCGAAAGACGGACGCCATGAGCCCCTCGCCCAAGCGGAACACGTCCTCCTCGTCCACGAACGACATCTCCGCGTCGATCTGCGTGAACTCCGGCTGCCGGTCGGCCCGCAGGTCCTCGTCGCGCAGGCACTTGGTGATCTGGAAGTAGCGGTCGAACCCGCTCACCATCAGCAGCTGCTTGTAGATCTGCGGCGACTGCGGCAGGGCGTAGAACTCGCCCGGGTGCACGCGGCTGGGGACCAGGAAGTCGCGCGCGCCCTCCGGCGTGGGCTTGGTGAGCAGCGGCGTCTCCACCTCCAGGAACCCCTGCAGCGACAGGTACGCCCGCGCCGCCAGCGCCGCCTGGTGCCGCACGATGAAGTTGCGCATGAGCGCCGGCCGGCGCAGGTCCAGGTAGCGGTAGCGCAAGCGCAGCTCCTCCCCCGGCAGCTCCTCGTCCGCCGCGTAGTCCACCTGGATGGGGAGCGGCTCCGCACGCGTCAGCACCTGCAGCCCCGTGCCCCGCACCTCGATCTCCCCCGTGTCCAGGTGCTCGTTGATCTGCCCCGGGATGCGGGGAAAGACCGTTCCCTCCACGCGCACCACGTCCTCCGGCCCCAGGCGGCGCGCCTCGGCCAGGACCTCGGCGGGCGTCCACGTGGGATCGAACGACACCTGCACCACGCCTTCGCGGTCGCGCAGGTCCAGGAACACGATGCCACCCAGGTCGCGGTTGCGGTGCACCCAGCCGGCCACGGCCACGGGGTTGCCGGCGTCGGCCGCGCGCAGGGCGCCCGCGGCGTGGGTTCGGTAAGCGGTCTGCAGGTGATCCGTCATGCGCGTAAGTACGACGCGTCGCCGCCCGCCGCGGGATGCGCGGCGGCGCGGCGCGAGCGCCAGCGGGTGTAGAGAAAGCAGGCCACGGCAACGCCGGCCGCGTCGGCGAACCAGTCCAGCACGTCGGGCGAGCGGCCGGGCACGTACATCTGGTGGATCTCGTCCGAGGCGCCGTACAGCACGCCCAGCGCCACGGCGGCGGCCATGGGCAGGCGCGACCGCTCCGCCGCGAACGCCAGCAGCGCCCCCAGCAGCGCGTACGCGCCAAAGTGCGCCACCTTGTCGAAGTACGGCACCTCCGGCCCCGGCAGCGTGGGGCGCGACGACAGCCAAAAGATCGTCGCCGCCCAGGCGGCCGCCGGCAGCCAGGGGAGCAGGCGGCCCGTCACGCCTCTTCGGCCTCGGCCAGCACGGCGAGGAATTCCTCCGGCGACGCGGCCTCCATCAGCCGCTCGCGGACCTCGTCCTTGCGCACCAGGCGCGAGATGCGGCCCAGCGCCTTGACGTGCTGCCCCGCCGCGGACTCGGGTCCCACGAGAAGGAAGAGCAGCCGCACGGGCGCCCCGTCCAGCGCGTCGAAGTCCACCGGCTCCGCCGTCACCCCGGCGGCCATCACCAGCTCCGGCGCGTGGTCGCTCTTGCCGTGGGGAATGCCCACGCCGCTCCCCACGCCGGTGCTCAGCACCTGCTCGCGCGCGCGGACCGCGTCCAGCACGGCGTCGCCTTCCGCCACGGCGCCGCTCTCGCGCAGCACCCCCACCAGCTCCTCCAGCAGCGCGGCCTTGGAGGTGCCCCGCAGGGGCACCCGCACGCGATCCGGAGTCAGCAGCTCGCTGAGCAGCAACGGCAACCTCACGGCCGAAAAACGGGTCAGGCCACGCCGTGGCGTGGCCGGGGTGCGGAGATTGCAAACATACGCCCACCGAGTAGGCCCTGCAAGCGCGCGGGGAACCCGCGGGCCCATGCGGTGAATCAACTGGATTAAGCCCCTCCAGGGACCCGAACGCACCGTCATGATCGCCACGCCGCAGCAGACGACCGAGGTCACCCGCCCCGACCTGGTGGGCCTCCTTCCCGAGGATGCCGACGCCGCCGTCCGCGCCCACTTCGCCGCGCGCGGGCAGCCCGCATACCGCGTGGGGCAGGTGGTGCGCTGGATCTACGAGCGGGGCGCCTTCTCGTTCGCCGAGATGACGGACCTGCCGCAGGCCGAGCGGGCCGCCCTGGACGAGGCGTTCAGCTTCACCTCGCTGGAGCCCGCCAAGGTGTCGCGCTCCACCGACGGCACGGCCAAGCACCTGTGGCGGCTGGCCGACGGCGACCTGATCGAGTCCGTGCTCATCCCCACGCCCACGCGGCTGACGCTGTGCATCTCGTCGCAGGCGGGGTGCGCCATGGCGTGCACCTTCTGCGCCACCGGCTGGGCCGGCTACCGGCGCCAGCTCACGGCGGGGGAGATCGTCGCGCAGTTCCGGGGGGCGCGCCGCTGGGCGCAGGACAACGGCTACGACGACATCACCAACATCGTGTTCATGGGGATGGGCGAGCCGCTCATGAACCCCAAGGCGCTCTTCCCCACCCTGAGCATCCTGAACCGCGGCTACAAGTTCGGCGCGCGGCGCATCACCATCTCCACGGTGGGCGTGGTGCCGGGCATCGTGCGGCTGGCGGAGCTGCCGGAGCAGTACCGGCTGGCCGTGTCGCTGCACGCGCCCAACCACGAGCTGCGCCAGCGCCTCATCCCCCTGGAAAAGAAGTACCCGCTCCCCGAGCTGCTGGAGTCGCTGCGCCGCTTCGACGAGGCCGGCGGCAAGCGCATCACGTTCGAGTACGTGATGATCGACGGCGTCACGGACGAGCCGCAGCTGGCCGACGAGCTGGCCCGGGTGGTGAAGGAGTTCACGGCCTTCGTGAACCTGATCCCCTTCAACCCCATCCCGGGGACGGACTGGAAGCCCAGCAAGCGGGCGCGGCTGGAGTACTTCGTGGAGCGGCTCAAGCACCAGGGCGTTTCCGCCGCCGTCCGCGAGTCGCGCGGCCGCGACATCGCCGCCGCCTGCGGCCAGCTGCGCGCCGAGGTGACGGAGGGCCGCAAGCCCGTGCAGATGGGCAGCCTTTGACGGTGCCGGCGGGCGGGCCTCAGGGCTCGCCCGCCGGGGCTGCTTCGGGGAGCGCGAGGAGCTCGCGCTGCCGCAGCAGCAGGTTCTCCACCTGCAGCATGAACATCTGCCGCTCCCGCTCTTCACGCTCCGGCACCTGCTCCACCGCCAGCTGCAGGCGCTGCACCAGCTGCACGAGATCGCGCATCTCCACGCGCAGGTCCTTGATCTCTTCGCGGTTCTGCTGAACATCCTGCGCGAGCCGCAGCAGACTGGCCGTCGTCTGGACGATCTTCTCGAGCATGCTACGCAGCCAGCTTCGCCAGCATGGCGCGCGTCTCCCTGCGCAGCCGGACGATCTCGGCCTGCTCCCAGTCCAGGCGCTGGAGAATGCGTCCAACGTGCTCCAGGTTGCGGCGGGCCTCGACCTCCTGGTCGCTGATGGGGTTGAGCGGTAACGACGCGGCGTGCACCGGCCGCTCCCGCAGGATGAACGGCGTGGCGCCGGGATTGGGCGGCCGGCCGTGCGCGGCCGGTGCGGGCTCGTCGTGCTCGTGGGCGCCGGTCAGGCGGTCGGCGTCTTGATCGTGGCGGCGCATCGTAACCTCCCGGTGAGGCATGGTTCGCGGACCCGGCGCAAGGGCGCATTCTACGCCCCGTCGCCCATGTACGGTATGTAAACTTGCCCGGTGCCACAAGGCCCCAAATACATGCGCTCCGTCTTCGCCACCGGCGAAACAAGGAGCGCTCCGGCCGCGCCAGACGCGTCACCGCTGGACGTCTGAGGCGCCGCGCGGATTCCGCCGTGCTCCCGCTCCGCCCTCGCGTACTTGGGGCCTGCTCCGGTACGTTGCGTCCGGGCAGTCTCCCGCCCCGCCCGTCCTTCCGCCTCCCGCTGCGCATGCGCCGCTCTCCGCGATTCTGGCTCGTGTACGCCTCCGCCTGGCTGCCGTACGCGGTGCTGTACTTCCTGATCTTCGTCTCGGATGGCCGCGGCACCGTGGCGCATGCGGTGGCGGACATGCTGTCCAACGTGGGCACGGCGGCCGTGCTGGGGCTGGCGGCGCTCGCGGCCACGGAGCGCATGCACTGGCCCACCATGCGCCCGGTGGCCTTCTTCCTGGCCCAGGCCGCGCTGGCCGTGGCCTACGCGGCGGCGTGGTGGGCCGCCATCGCGGTGGTGTTCACCCTGCGGGTAAGCCTGGGGACCGGGGCGTGGTCGCCCACGTACCTGACGGGCTACGCGCTCCCCTGGCAGATGTTCTCGGGGGTGATGGTGTACGCGGCCATCGCGGGCATCGCCTACGCCGTGCAGGCGGCGGGACAGGCGCGGGCGCAGGAGGCACGCGCCGCGCGGGCCGAGACGTTGCGCGCGCGGGCGGAGCTGCAGGCCCTCCGCGCGCAGCTCGATCCCCACTTCCTGTTCAACACCCTGCACTCGCTGATGGCCCTCGTGCGCCACGAGCCGGAGCAGGGGGAGGCGGCGCTGGAGCGCTTCGCCGGGCTGCTGCGCTACACGCTGGACGCCAAGCGCGCGGAGACCGACGACGTGCCGCTGGCGCAGGAATGGGCGTTCGTGCGCGACTACCTGGCGCTGGAGCGCATCCGGCTGGGCGACCGGCTGCGCGTGGTGGAGGACGTGGATCCGGGGGCGCTGGACCACCCCGTCCCCGCCTTCACCCTGCAGCCGCTGGTGGAGAACGCCATCCGCCACGCCGTCGGGCCGCGTGCGCGCGGGGCGTGCGTGTCCATCGCCATCGAGCGGGTGGAAGGCGCGCTGGAGCTGCGGGTGGAGGACGACGGGCCGGGCGCGGATCCGGCCTCCCTCGCGGGCGCGGCGGGGCTGGGGCTGCGCGTCGTGCGGCAGCGGCTGGAGACGCGGTACGGGGGCGCGGGGCGGATGGACGTGCGGACTGCGCCGGGGGAGGGCTTCGCGGTTTACGTGCGGCTGCCCGTGGCCGCGGGCGTGGAGGCAACGGCGGAGGAGGAGCAATGGTCGTTCGCGCACTGATCGCGGAGGACGAGCCGCTGGCCCGCCGCACCCTGCGTGAGTTCGCCGGCGAGCTGGCGTGGCTGCAGGTGGTGGGCGAGGCGGCGGACGGGGCCGAGGCGGTGCGCATGATCGACGCGCTTGCGCCGGACCTCGTGTTCCTGGATGTGCAGATGCCGGAATGGTCCGGGCTGGAGGTGCTGCGACGCATCCGCCACGACCCGGAGGTCGTCTTCACCACGGCGCACGACGGATACGCGCTGGCGGCGTTCGAGCTGGAGGCGCTGGACTACCTGCTCAAGCCGTTCGGGCGCGACCGGTTCCGCGCGGCGGCGGAGCGCGTGCGCCGGCGCCTGGCCGCCACCGCGCCCGAGCCGCCCCGCACGGGCGAGCGCGCGGCGGCGCTGGAAGGCGCCGGTCCCCTGGAGCGCCTGTTCGTGCGCCACCGCGACCGCATCGTCCCCGTGCGGGTGGAGGACATCGCGCGGCTGGAGGCGGCGGACGACTACGTGACGGTGCACGCCGGCGGGCAGAAGTACATCGTGAGCCTCGCGCTGGCGGACCTGGAGCGGCGGCTGGACCCCGGACGGTTTCGCCGCGTGCACCGGTCGCACATCGTGAACCTGGACCACGTCGTCTCCCTGCGTTCGTACGACGACGCCCGCCGGTTCGTCATCACCCTCCAGGACGGCGCGGAGGTGCTCGCCAGCCGCGCCGGCTCCCTGGAGCTGCGCGACCTCATCGCCTGATCTCGGATCCCGGATTCATCATACGCGCGGAGTTCTACCGCCGTCTCACGCGAAGGCGCGGAGGACGGCGGAGAACCGCGGAACGACAACGGATTGGCCTCACACAGAGGAACAGGGGTAACAGGGGACGGCGGAAGTTCCCCTGTTACCCCTGTTCCTCCGTGTGAGATTGCTGTTGCCGTTCATCCTGTGCTCTGCGGCTTCCGCGGCCGCCGTTCACCGCCGCCCGCGCCCGTTCGCCGCGCGCACGGCCCGTCCGGCGGATCGGCGATGGTGCGGCACAATCCCTGGCGCATCTTCCCCCGTCAGAAGCAGCGGACGAGGCACCCCGCCCGTCCCCACTTCCGAACGGGAGCTCTCGATGCATTTCCTCGATCGTCCACCGCACGTCCAGCCATCCACCCCGCGCCGCCGGGGGATGCGCATCCTCCTCCACCTCCCTGCCCTGCTCCTGCTCGCCGGGTGCGCCGCGCAGTCCGCCCCGGTGCCCGTGCCGGACGGCGCGCCGGCGTACGCGCTGGAGAACGGCGCCTGGTGGAACGGCGAGCGCTTCGAGCCGCGGACGATGTACGTCGTGGGAGGCACCTTCTCCGCGCGGCGGCCGGCACGGGTGGACAGCGTGGTGAACCTGGCGGGCGGGTTCGTCGTGCCGCCGTTCGGGGACGCGCACGCGCACCACTTCGAGTCCATGGCCATGGCCCAGCGCGTGGGGCCCATGTACCTGCGCGACGGCATCTTCTACGGGATGTCGCTCACCAACTGGATGGACCGCGCGGCCGTGATGCCCTACTGGGCCCGCCCGGAGACCATGGACATCGCGTGGTCGGACGCGGGGATCACGGGGCCGCACGGGCATCCCATCCTCATCTACGAGTCGCTGGCGCGGGGGCGCTACGACTTCAACGCGGACTCCCTGCGCCCGTGGACGGACCGGCGGGCGGAAGGGCGCGCGTACTTCATCGTCCGCTCCGAGGCGGAGCTGGACGAGGCGTGGCCGCGGATCGTGTCCGGGCGGCCGGACGTCATCAAGACGTACCTGGTGAACAGTGAGCGCCACGCAGAGCTCGCGCGCGACACCAGCCGGCTGGGGCACGTGGGATTGGATCCCGCGCTGCTCCCCGCCGTCGTGCGCCGCGCGCATGCGGACGGATTGCGGGTGGCCTCGCACGTGGAGACGGCGTCGGACTTCCGCACGGCCGTGGACGCGGGCGTGGACATGCTGGCGCACCTGCCCGGCTATCACCTTCCCGCCAGGGAAGATCCCGGGATCCGCCGGCTGACGGACGCGGATGCGCAACGGGCGGCGCGGGCCGGCCTGGTGGTGATCGCGGGGCCGCTGCGGGGGATCGTGGGATATACGTCGACCGACACGGCCAACGTTCGGGCCGCGCGCGAGCTGCAGATCCACAACCTCGCGACCCTGCACCGTGCGGGGGTGCGCGTGGCCATCGGGTCGGACACGCACGGCCAGGACGCGGTGCCGGAGGCGGCGTACACGGCCGGCCTGGGCGTGTTCACCCCCGCGGAGATGCTGCGGATGTGGAGCGAGACCACGCCGCGCCTCATCTTCCCCGCGCGGCGCATCGGGCGGCTGGACGCGGGATACGAAGCCAGCCTGCTCGTGCTCGGCTGCGACCCGCTCGCGCGCTGGGCGTGCACCGGCGACGTGCGGATGCGGGTCAAGGAGGGCCGGCGCCTCGACGTCCCGCCCGCCTCGGCCGCGAACTAAGACGAGCCCAGGGCTTTAATTTCCTGAGGGAGCGCACACCGGCAACCTCAACGTGCACAATCCTTTGCGCGCGACCGAAGGATCTACTTCGCGAGGCAAGATCCCGGCTACTGTGCGGATTTCTTGCACGGCATGCCAGATCCTTCGGTCGGCGCCATGGCTCTTCGATCGGCGGAGACCCGGCGGCGCCTCCCTCAGGAAATCAAGCCGCTTCTTCTTCTGATCTGGATGAGCAAGGGCAGCGGAAATCCTCCTCCGCGTCCTCCGCATCCTCCGCGTGAGACCTGTCATTTTTGGGGGATGAGACGGGGCGGATGCACCACGAAAGGGGTCCGGCGCGAGGCCGGACCCCTTCGCGCGCGGCGTCCGGCGCATAGATTGCCGCCAACGAAGCACGCCGCGCGACCGAACCCGCATCCAGAGCCATGCAGCCGCCATCCACGCCCGAGCTTCCGCACCGCTGGACGGAGCACACCGTGCAGCCGGACGAGGCGGGCCGCCGCGTCCAGGACATCCTCACGGGGCCCATGGGCGTGAGCCGCCGCATGATCCAGAAGCTCACCCGCGCCAAGGGCCTGCGCCACAACCGCAAGCCCGCGTGGCTGGCGGCCAAGGTGCGCGCCGGCGACGTCATCGCCGCGCGGCTGGCCATGGGCGAGAACGCGGGGCTGGAGCCGGTGGAGATGGAGCTGGCCGTCGTGCACGAGGACGCGGAGATGCTCGTCATCGACAAGCCGCCCTTCCTGCTCGTGCATCCCACCGCGCCGGAGCAGGACCGCACGCTGGCGCACGGGGTGGCGTGGCACATCCGCCAGCAGGGGCTGCACGCGGCCGTGCATCCCGTGCACCGCATCGACCGGGACACGTCGGGGCTGGTGCTGTTCGCCAAGACGGGGCACGCGCACCACCGGCTGGACGTGCAGCTGCGCGCGGGCGAGATCCGCCGCGAATACCTGGCGCTGGTGGACGGCGTGATGGCGGACGACCGCGGCACCATCGACGCGCCCATTGCCCGCGACCCGCGCAATCCCAGCCTGCGCGCCGTGCGTGAAGGCGGCGAAGCGGCGCTGACCCGCTACGAGGTGGTGGAGCGATTTCCCGCGGCCACGCTGGTGCGGCTGGAGCTGGAGACGGGGCGCACGCACCAGATCCGCGTGCACATGCGGCATGCCGGGCACCCCGTGCTGGGCGACCGGCAGTACGGGCGAAAGGGGCTGGATACGATCAAACGCCAGGCACTCCACGCGGAGCGGCTGGCGTTCGTCCATCCTTCCTCCGGCGAGCCCATCGAGCTGCGGGCGCCCCTCGCCCCCGACATGCAGAGCGCGGTGGATCAGCTGCGTCAGGTGGCGCGATAAAGATAGAACCCTGGATACACCACGCGATCCGGCCCGAACGCCACCTTGTTCGGGTTGCCGCGCTCGTTGGCCACGACCGCCCACGGCATCCTGGGATGCGCGTCGAGCAGGGAAAGGTAGGCCCGCACACCGTCCCGCGTCGTATCCGCGCTCAGGTGATAGCGGTTTCCAAGGAACTTGACCCAGATCCAGTCGTTGCCGCCGTACTTGCGGCCGTCCCCGACCGTCTCTCCCTCGCCGCTTTCCTCGTACCACTCCGCGAGGAGGTCATGAAAGGCTTCGCGGGAGATGGCGCTCGCGCGCGGGATTCGTTCGATCACGTGGCTGAGAGATGAAGCGGGGAAGGCTGCGGGCGTGGAGTTACGGCTCCACCTCCGGCTCCGGCTCCGGCGCGGGCTCGTCCGCGTTCTCCGCGGCCCAGTCCTTTCCGAGCACGACCGTCACGTCCACGTAGACGTTGGAGTCGGGCCGGGCGTAGACTCGGGGGATCTGCACGAGGTCGGCGACGGAGCGGGCGAACTCCATCTTGCCCACGCGGTCCAGCACCAGCGAAGTGTCCGGCGCGAAGCCGGGCGCGTTGCCGTAGTTGACCACGTCGTAGCCCCCGTCGCGCAGCATCTCCGTGCCGCGACGGGCCAGACCCGGAACGCCGGACGCGTTCAGCACCTCCACGCGCACCCGCCCGGTGGGTCGCGGCGCGGGACTGCGCACGGGCGCCCGGGCGGAATCCGCCGCGGCCACATCCTCCGCGCCGCCGCGCCCCCTGCCCATCAGCCCCGCCGCCAGCGAGCCCACCAGCACGGCGACCACGAGCAGCAGCGCGAACAGGCCGATCGTCTGCAGGCGCTTGCCGCCGGACGCAGCCGCCGCGCTACGCCCCTTCGACTTCGGCATGCAGCGCGCGCGTCTCGGGGTGCAGCGCGGAGCCGCTCTCCTGCACGTGGCCCACGCGGGCGCGGACCACGTCACGCAGCACGCCGTCGAAGTCGTGCGGCATGCGGGCGCGCAGGGCGGCCGTCCACTCCGGCTCGTAGCGCCGCCCGGGCTCCAAAAAGTCCGCCAGGTACAGCGCCCGCCCCAGCGTGCCGAAGCGCGCCGAGCCCAGCGTGTGGTAGCGGATGGCGTCCAGGAGCTCCGGGTCCGCCTGGCCCGCCAGGCGCTCGGCGGCGGCGGGGCCGTGCAGCAGCTTGCCGGGAAGGTCGCGGAACTCCGCGGGGACGAGCGGGCGCAGCTCGTCGGGATGGGCCTCGCGCAGCACGTCGTGCAGCCAGCCGGCGGCCACCCACCGGTCGCGCTCGCGGGCGGACAGGCCCAGCGCCTGGGCCCACTCGCCCAGCAGCGCGGCCACGCGGGCGATGTGCGCGCGGCGCTTTTCCGAGGCGCGCGCCCACTCCGGCAGCACGCCGCGGGCGGCGTCCCGCACGATGGGGCTCAGGGCCGGCTCACTCGTCAAAGCCGCGGCGGACATAGGGCTCAAGGACGGCGTGGTTGCGGATGGAGGTGTGCGAGAGGTAGTTGAAGCCCTTGAGCTCCACCCCGCTCCCGATGCGGCTGCTGATGATGCGGCAGGCGGGGCCGATGACCGTTTCCTCGCCCACCACCGTCTGCCCCTCCAGCACCACGCCGGGGTAGACGACCGTGTCGCGGCCGATGAGCACGTCCACGTCCACCAGCGTGGTCTCCGGGAGCAGAAAGGTCACCCCGGCTTCCATCAGCCGGCGCACCACGCGGTCGCGGATGCACGACGACGCCCGCGCCAGCGCGTCGCGCGAGTGCACGACGAAGCCGTCGTCGTCGCGCATCTGCAAAGGGTCGGGAAGTGTGCTGTGCAGGGCCAGCAGCTCGCCCCGGGTCTCCGCCAGCGCCAGGGCGCCCTCGGCCCCCAGCCACGCCGCCAGCACCTCGCCGTCCGCCCCCTCCAGCAGGGCGTCGCCCTCCACGTCCAGCAGGCGGCGCAGGGCCTCGCCCGCCGTGGGCGCGGCGGCGTCCACGGCCAGCACCCGGCCCCCCTCCGCGGCCGCCGCGAGCGCCCAGCGCAGGTCGTCCGGGCCGCCGTCCAGCACGCGGACCTCCCCCGGCACGTCGGCGAACAGCTCCGGGCCCAGTTCCGGCCCCCCGGCGACGAGGACGCGTGCGGCGCCGAGCGACGCCACGGCCTGGACGGCGTGCCACACCAGCGGCCGCCCCGCCAGGGGGTGCAGGTACGCCGACAGGCGGGACCGCAGGTGGCCGGACCCGGGCTCCGCGAGCGCGAGGACGACGCCGGTCCAGGGAGCCATGCGGCTCAGGACGGCACGGCCCGGAGCGCGTCCCGCGAGATGCGGTTGTGCTCGTCGACGAAGATGAACTGCGGCCGGTAGGCCTGCATCTCCGCCTCGCCGTACTGGGCGTAGCTGATGATGATCACCTTGTCGCCGGGGTGCACGAGCCGCGCGGCCGCCCCGTTCAAGCAGATCTCGCCCCGGCCGGGCTCGCCCGGGATGACGTACGTCTCGAAGCGGGCGCCGTTGTTCACGTTCACCACGCTCACCTGCTCGTACTCCAGCAGGTCGGCCGCCTCCATCAGCACCGGGTCGATGGTGATGGAGCCGATATAGTTGAGATCCGCGCCGGTAACGGTCGCCCGGTGGATCTTGCTCTTGCACATCGTGCGAAGCATGGCAGTCTCCTTCTCGCGAGAGGCTGCGGGGATCAGGAAAGGACCGCGTTGTCGATCAACCGCGTCCTGCCCACCCGGGCCGCCACCAGGAGCACGGTCCCGGATTCGGCCGTGGCCACCGGCTCCAGGGTGAGCGGGTCCGCGGCTTCCGCGTACTCCGGCTCGATCCCGGGAACCTCGAGGGCCTCCCACAAGGCGGCCCGGAGCGCACCCGCGTCCCGCTCGCCGGCGGCGAACAGGGCGCGCCCGTGCTCCAGGCCGCGCGAGAGCGCCAGGGCGCGCTCCCGTTCTTCGGGGGAAAGATAAACGTTTCGCGAGCTCATCGCCAAGCCGTCGGCCTCGCGGACGATGGGCGCCACCTCCACCCGCACCCCCTGGTCCAGGTCCAGGGCCATGCGCCGGATGAGCGCCGCCTGCTGAAAGTCCTTTTGCCCGAACACGGCCACGTCCGGGGTAAAGATGCCGAACAGCTTGGCCACCACCGTCAGCACGCCGCGAAAGTGGCCGGGGCGGATTCTGCCCTCCATCCGCTCCGCCAGCGCGCCGGGGATCACCGACACCTGCGGCTCGCCCAGGGGGTACATCTCCGCCACGGTGGGCGCGAACACCAGGTCCACCCCCCGGCCGCGTGCCATCTCCAGGTCCCGCTCCAGGTCGCGCGGGTAGCGGGCCAGGTCTTCCGCGGGCCCGAACTGCAGCGGGTTCACGAACACGGACATGGCTACCCAGTCCGCCAATTCCCGCGCGCGGTCCACGAGCGACATGTGCCCCTCGTGCAGGTAGCCCATGGTGGGCACCAGGGCCACGGTGCCCCCGCCGGCGTGCACGTCGCGCACGGCGCGCCGCACCTCGTCCCGGGCGTGCACCAGGCGCATCTCGGCCGCGATCAAAAGGTGTTCTCCGCCGTGGGGAACTCGCCCGCCTTGACCGTGCGCACGTACTCCTTGACCCCGTCCCCCGCCACCTGCCCCACGTCGGCAAAGACGCGCAGAAAGCGCGGCGCGAAGCCGGGGTTCAGCCCCAGCATGTCGTGCAGCACCAGCACCTGCCCGTCGCACGCCGCCCCCGCCCCGATGCCGATGGTGGGGATGGAAAGCGCCTCGCTCACCGTCTGCGCCACGGCCCCGGGGACCAGTTCCAGGACGACGGCGAAGGCGCCCGCGTCCTCCAGCCGCCGCGCCTCCTCCAGCAGGCGCGCGGCCCCGTCGTCGCCGCGGTTCTGCACGCGGGCGCCGGTCAGGTTCACGGATTGGGGGGTAAAGCCCAGGTGCCCCATCACGGGGATGCCGGCGCGCACCAGGGCGCGCACCGTGTCCGCCATCTCGGGGGAGCCGCCCTCGAGCTTTACGGCGGACGCGCCGGTCTCCTGCAGCACGCGGCCCGCGTTGCGCAGGGCGTCCTCGCGGGTGACCTGGTAGGTGAGGAACGGAAGGTCGACGACGAGCAGCGCCCGGTCGATGCCACGCCGGACGGCCCGCGCGTGGTGGATCATGTCGTCCAGCGTGACGGGGAGGGTGGAATCCAGCCCCAGGACCACCTGGCCCAGAGAGTCTCCCACCAGCACCACGTCCACGCCGGCCGCATCCACCAGCCGGGCGAAGAGGTAGTCGTACGCCGTGATCGCGGCGATCTTGTCGCCGCGACGCTTCATTTCGCGGAGGTCTGATGCGGCCAGCCGCCGCGCTCCGCCACCGCGCTGTGTGGACATGGTGGTACGAGCTCCGCGAAATCCAGCCGCCGCCACGCCGTAGCCGGTCCGTGACGACGGGTTGACGTGCCGGGAAGCTACCGGGATTATTCCCCCGTGTCAAACTCGATTCGCTACGATCCGCTGCTGGTTCGCGCCCTTTCGGGCGAGCTGCGCGAGGCGCTCCAGGGGCGCCAGGCCCATCCGCAGCCGGTCTTCGACGCGGACCTCACGTGCACCCTGCCCCTGGACCGGGGGCAGGCGCTGCGCATGGACCTTCATCCCCGCCGCGGGTGGATCCGCATCGTCCCCGACGACGGGAGCGCGAACGTGCGCGAGGACCTGGACCTGTCCGCCCGCATCGCCCGCGTCACCGCGCCCGCGGACGAGCGGATGCTCCGCATCGACCTGCACGAGGGCGGCCGGTTTCGCGGCGGGCGGCGCTCGCTCGTCGTGGAGCTGCACACCAACCAGTGGAACGTGCTGCTGGTGGACGCGGAGGACCGCCGCATCGTCTCCGCCCTCCGCTCGCGCGACGCCGGCGGCCGCTCCCTGCGCCCCGGCGCCGTCTACCGTCCACCCGATCCCGCCCGGCGCACCCTCCCCGACCGCCCCCGCGACGAGCTGCTGGGGGCGTGGATGTCGCGCCTGGGCCCCCTGCCCCCCGCGGAGCGCCCGCGCGAGCTCGTCCGCCGCTTCGCCTACACCAGCCCCGTGAACGCGGCCTCCCTCCTGGGTCCGGCCGGGACGTGGACGGGGGACGATGCGCTCGCGGCGGCGTTCGACCGCTGGTGGGAGATGGCGGACGGCGACCCGGAGGATGCGTTCCTGCTCCTGACGAAGCAGGGCCCGCAGCCGTATCCCATCGCCCTGGACGGCGTGTCGTACCAGCCGATGGAGTCGCTCCTGGCCGCCATGGAGGCCGCCGCCGTCGCCGCGCCCGCGGAGACGGCCACGGCGGAGGACGCGGCCGGCGCGCTGCTGGCCCGGGCGCGACGCAAGCTGGCGGGGGCGGAGCGGCGCATCGGCAGCCTGACGGCGGAGCTGGCTCGCGTGGGCGAGTCGGACCGGCTGCGGGCGCAGGGCGACCTGCTGCTGGCGCACCTGGACTGGGTGGAGCCGGGTGCGTCCACGGTCGTTCTGCCGGACTTTGACGGGGGCGAGGCGGAGATCGCGCTGGACCCCGCCCTGCGCCCGCACGAGAACGCCGAGCGCCTGTACGACGAGGCCCGCCGCCGCGGCCGCGCCGAGGCCCGCATCCCCGCGCTGCTGGAGGAGGCGGAGCGGGAGCGCGAGCGGTGGACAGGGGGCATCGAGGCGCTGGAGCGCGGGGAGGTGCCGGAGTGGGTGGAGGGCGCCCTCAAGCGCTCCGAGCAGAAGGAGAAGCGGGCGAAGCAGCAGCCCGCGGAGCAGCGCCTTCCCTACCGCCTGTACCGCACGTCCGGCGGGCTGGAGGTGCGGGTGGGGCGCACGTCCAAGGACAACGACCGGCTCACGTTCGCGCACTGCGTCCCGGCGGACGTGTGGCTGCACGCGCGCTCCGTCCCCGGCTCGCACGTGGTGCTGCGCTGGACGGGCGAGGGCGCGCCCCCCGCACGCGACCTGGAGGAGGCGGCGACGCTGGCGGCGCTGTACAGCAAGGCCCGCACGTCCGGCACCGTCGCCGTGGACTGGACGCGCCGCAAGTACGTCCGCAAGCCGCGCGGCGCCCCGCCCGGGCGCGTGACCCTGCTGCACGCGAAGACTGTGTTCGTGGAGCCAGACGCGGCGCTGGAGGAGCGGCTGCGGGTGGAGTAATCCATCATCTCAGCCCCTGTATTGTCTCAACGTCAATCTCAGGACCTGCCGTTCCCACCCGAGTGAAAGGTATCTTCGTTTCGGGCATGTCAAACATCGATACAAACTTAGATATGAGTATATACGCCGCTCGATTAGGTAAGGCCAACACATCTTCTCCAGATAACTCGACTTCTTCCTCGCTGGGATTTTCTTGGAGGTGGTAGCGAGTAACTAAATCCCAGTCGACCGTACCTGAGAAGTACTCGGTCAAAAAAAGACGTTGGTTGTCCCATGCTCCGCCATCCAGACTCAGCTTGAACGCGACAGCGCTCGCACGCTCCTTAAGCTGCTCCAGCACGCGGCAATAGAGGTGAACAAAGCTAGTGTGAACCTCTACGACCGGAACAGGGTTCAGCCTCGGAGTACGCTGAAAGGCGTCGGGCCAGAGCCCCCATCCTAAAAAGTCGTGATCGGCCCGTACGCGAAAGACAAGGGTTCCATCTTGATATAAGCGTAGCAGCTTCCGCATTCCCACTCGTAACTCAATGCTGTCCTCTGGGCCCAAGCGTGGAGTGTCAGGGGTTGCGACGTCAAAGCTGCCCAACCGGAATCGAGGTACATGTGTCAACAGATGCGAAGCACTGTCCTCACCAGCGCCATGAAAACGAAGCACCCGATTTCCGGTCGGAACAGAGGCGGTGATAACATAGAATGGGATGTTCATTAGCGCTCCTCCATGACGTCAGATATGCGACGGTCCCTCAGTGAACGGTCAATCACCGGTTGCTGTACCTGACCTGTTGCCGGCATTATAGAATCCAGCCTTTCCTCTATTCGGGCGAGACGCAGAGCAACCGTATCAGAGCCTTTCTGGAAGCGTTGCTGCAGCAACTTAGGCGATAACGGCTCTGCACTATCTCCGACGCGTTCCACATATCCCGCAACGATGTGCCTCAGGTATTGGCTATCTTCCACCACCCGTGAGATCAGGAATGGCCCACGGTCCGCGTGTTGACGAGGCACACGAATAACTCCGAGTCCTTTGTCTGAGGCTCCCTTTGCCGGGGCAAAGAATACATCCAAGCCGCTGATTTCAGGATAAATATGATCCTTTATCACTCCGATGGCCCGTGCGATTTCGAACTGTTCTCTTGAAATAAGTGGCAAAGAGTGTAGCACATCTAGTTGTTGCTGTGTAGATCGTTCCGTCTTGATTCCTATCAGGAGATAGCCGCCCGTGCCATTTGCGAAGGCCGAGACGTCCTTAGCCAGTTCGTACCGCCCGGAAGGTGAATCCAAAGCGTGGGGTACAAGCTTACACTCCATTTCTTGTCCCTCCGGATGACCCAAGAGCTGGTCAAACTCACCCGAGTGTATAATAGCGTCCACGTCTAGCATGTTGCATTAGGCTGAAGGACAGCGAAGAAGCCAGCTTAGTCATCCGATCCTGTAATCCAACCCCTCTCGGCTCACATTCGCAAGTTAAAGCGGCCGCGGATCACTTCGATCCGCGGCCGCTTCGTCATCCATCCATCATCCCGCCAGTCACATCCCGTCCCGTCCGATCACGGCCCGATGCTGCCGGGGTTCGGCGCGGGCTCGGCGGCCTCGGTCGGCGGGCGGTTCCGCAGGCGCGGCTGCTGGCCGAAGTTGTACGAGAACGTCAGGTACGCCGCCCGGCCGTTGAACTGCCGCTCGTTCAGCTGCAGGTACATCGGATCGGTCGTCCGCGACGAGAAGCCCATCCGGTTGAACGGGTCCATCACCCGCAGGCTGATGCTCCCCTTGTCGCCCATCACCTTCTGGCGCAGCGACACGTTGGAGAACGTCATGCTGCCGATGCGCCCCTGCTCCACGTCCATGGCGGACCGGTACATCACGAAGGCCTGCGCGTCCAGCCGCGGCGTGATGGCCACGTTGCCGCTGATGCGCGCCGACCAGCCCATGCCGTCGCTGTTGAAGCTCTCGCCAAGGTCGCCCGCGTCCGTCACCGTGCGGAACGCGCTCACGCTGGCAAAGCCGCTCACCTTGCCCAGCCGCAGCGAGCCGTTCACGTCCGTGCCGTACGAGTCGCTCGTGGCCAGGTTGCGGAAGCTGGTGATGGTGGTGTCGCCACGCACGTCGCGAATGCGGCGGATGGCGTTGTCCGTGCGCCGGAAGTACGGCGTCACCTGCAGCGAGCCCACGGGAAACGAGTGCTGGTACGCCAACTCCAGCGACTGCGTGTACTCCGGCTCCAGCTCCGGGTTGCCCTGGAAGCGGTTGCGCGGGTCCTCGCTGAAGCCGAACGGGTTGAGCAGCCGCGTGTCGGGGCGCTGGATGCGGCGCGAGTAGCTCAGCCGGAGCTGGCGCTGCGCATCCAGGTTGACCGCCGCCAGGCCGCTGGGAAAGAAGCTCCAGTAGTCCTTGGGATACGTCTCGCCCGTGTTCTCCAGGAAGAACTCGCGGCTGGTGTACTCCGTCCGCAGTCCCGCCTGCAGGTCCATCTTGCCCACGCCCTGGTTGAGCACGGCGTAGCCCGCGTGCACCGTCTCGTCGTACTCGAACGCATTGCTGCGCGCCGCGTCGTCCATCCAGCGGTTCTGCCCGTAGTCGAACGCCGAGACGTCCAGCGTGTTGTCCAGGCCGCGCTGCGTGCCCTTGTACCCCGTCTCCAGCTTGGTGCGCTCGCCAAAGGGGCGGGTGTAGTCCAGCTGCGCGGAAAGCGAGGTGGTCAGGGCGTCCGTCACCTGGTCCTGCAGCAGCGGGTCGCCGGCGTTGGCGCCGTTCAGCGTGAGCGCCTGCTCGCGCAAGCCCGTGTCGTTGCCGTGGTCGTTGCGGTTGAAGCGCACCTCGGCCGCGAGCTCGTGGCGCTGCGGGGTGATGGTGCGCTTGAACGCCAGCGACCCGTCCAGGGTCAGGTCCGTGAACTCCACCGCGGTCTCGCCCACGTAGCGGCGGACGAGCGCGTTGCCGCCGTCGCGCTCGGCGTACGTGTTCAGGCTGCCGTTCTCGAACGCGCCCCGGCTCACCATCCCCGTGGCGGAAAGCACGTTCTGCTCGCTGAGCTTGTAGTCGGCGCTGCCGTTGAACAGGTGCGACATCATGTCGAAGCGCCCGTCGATGTCCTGGTCCAGGAACAGCACGGGGTCGCCGCCGGCGGTGGCGTAGCGCTCCAGGTAGTTGAGCCCCGTGTTCTGCCGCTCCTCGTGGCGAATGCCGTAGCTGCCGTAGAGCGTCAGCGGGCCGGCCTGCCACCCCAGGTTGCCGCTGCCGTTGTAGCGCCCGCCCGTGCCCACGCCGGCGATCAAGCCGCCGGACAGCCCCAGGTCGGCGTTCTGCTTGAGGACGATGTTGACGATGCCGGCCATCCCTTCGGGCTCGTAGCGCGCCGAGGGGTTGGGGATCACCTCCACCCGCTCCACCATGTTGGCGGGGAGCTGCTGAAGGAAGCTGCCCAGCTGGTCGCCCGTCATGGGGCTGGGACGGCCGTTGATCTGCACGGCCACGTTCTGGTTGCCGCGCAGGCTCACCTTGCCGTCCTGGTCCACCTCCACGGCGGGGACGTTGCGCAGCACGTCCGTGGCGCTGCCGCCCTGCGTGGCCGGCATGTCGCGCGTGGTGTAGGTGTTGCGGTCCGGCGCGAACCCCGCGGGCGCCGCCTCGGCCGTGACCGTGAGCCCCTCCAGCTGCAGCACCCCGGCCGCCAGCCGCACCGTGCCCACGTCGGCGGACGGCGACTGCGGGGAGACGGCCACGACGGCCGTGGTGGCCGTGCTGAAGCCCAGCGAGCTCACCTTGAGGTAGTAGCGCCCCGGCCGCAGCCCGTCGATGCGAAAGCTGCCGTCCGGCCGCGACACGGCGCCCGTGACGAGGGTGCTGTCCACCGCGCTCCACACGGCCACCTGCGCCGAGGGGACGGGCTGGCCCTCCGGGTTCAGGACGGTGCCGCGCACCGTGCCCCCCTGCTGCGGAGCACCGGGCCCGCCCGGTCCCCCGGGACGCGGGCCGGCCGGCGGACCGCCGGGGTTCTGCGCCGCGGCCGGGCTCGCCAGGGCGAGGGCCAGCGCGGCCGCCAGGGTCGTGCGGAGGACGTTCATAGGGCGTTGCGTATCCGTACAGGTGGTCTGAATCGATTTCGAATGGCCGTGCGCCCGGTCGCCCGGGGTCCTGCGTGCCGTCCCCGCCGCGCTCGGGCGGCTTGGGACAGCGGGTCAGACGCGGCCGGCGGCGGAAAGGTTGTCCGCTCCTCCGCCCGTCCTGCGGCCCGCGAGCGTACGTCGGATGCACCCGTCCGGTTTCACGCCGCGCGCATCTGCTAAAAACTCTAGCACCTGGGCCGAAACCCAAGCAACCGCGCCACGTCCGATTGACCCGCTCCGCCCTCCGAACGTTGGATTAGCGTTCGGTTATGCAGCCGTCACCAACCCGTCACGCGCGCATCCAGCGACGAAGGCAAGGGCGCGCGGGAGAAAGCTAGCCACGACGATCTGCCGCGCCCGCACCCCGTGGGGCGGATCGCGGCAGGGGTGGGGCGAAACACGGTTCGCCGGGGTCGGAGCGCCTCAGGCCCTGACCCGGCGGACGGACATCAAGCGATGCTAAGATATACCGCAACAACAACTTAACACCGGAGAGCAGATTTGGACAGCGACGGCGGGCGTGGGGCCCTCCCCCGGCCTCGCTCAGGCTCGTCCACCCCCTCCCGCAAACTGCGCGGGAGAGGGGATACACCCCAGCCCGTGCACACAGGCGGACACTTGCCGAAAGGCGCAGTTCTCCCCCTCCTGCCCGCGAAGCGGGGGAGGGGGCCGGGGGGAGGGGGCCCTCGCCCGTGCCGGACGCCTGCTTCACGAGCCGAAGTTCTCCCCCTCTCTCGCGCAGTTTGGAAAGAGAGGGGGCCGGGGGGTGAGGGGCCCCGCGCAGCGGGCGCCGTCAAAGCCTGCCCTCGCACGACACTCCACCCAACGAAAACGGGGCCGGCATCCCGCGCCGGCCCCGCTGCTCATCCGTCCATCCGTCCACGGATCCATCCGCCGATCCGTCGTCGTCTCGTCGTCCCGCCGGCTTCCCCGCCCCGCCGTTACGACCGGTCGCGGGCCTCGGACGCGCGGGAGGCGGCGCCGCGGCTCCAGAGCATGTACACCGGGATGCCCAGCAGCACCACGAACAGCCCGGAGAACGAGTACACCGGCTTGGCCACCAGCAGGATGAGCGCGACGCCCGCGGCCGCCATCATGTACAGCGCCGGCACCACCGGATAGCCGAACGCCTTGTACGGGCGCGGCAGGTCCGGCTGCAGGCGCCGCAGGCGGAACAGGGCCACCATCGTGAGCACGTAGAAGATGAGCGCCGCGAAGATCACGTAGTCCAGCAGCTGCCCGTACGTGCCCGTAAGGCACAGCAGCGCCGTCCAGATCCCCTGCGCGATGAGCGCCCACGCCGGCACGTCGTTGCGGTTCACCTCCGCCGCGCGGGCAAAGAACAGCCCGTCGCGCGCCATGGCGAAGTACACGCGGGCCCCCGCCAGGATCAGCCCGTTGATGCAGCCGAAGGTGCTGACGAGGATGGCGCCCGCCATCAGGTACTGCCCCACGGGGCCGAACATCTGCTCCAGGGCCAGCGTGCCCACGCGGTCCTGCGGCGCCTCCTTGATCTGCGCCAGCGTGAGCACCGACAGGTACGCCAGGTTCGCCATCACGTACAGCACCGTCACCAGCCCCGTCCCCAGCGCCAGCGCCAGGGGCAGGTTGCGCTCCGGGCGGCGCACCTCGGCCGCGGCGAAGGTCACGTTGTTCCACGCGTCCGACGAGAACAGCGAGCCCACCATGGCCGAGCCGAAGGCCGTGATGAGCAGGGGGATGGCGATCCCCAGCACCGTTACCTGCTCCCCGCCGGGCGACCCCTGCCAGAAGCTGCCGAAGTTGGCGGAGATGGCGCCGGCGTTGCGCCCCAGCGTCACGCCCAGGATGATGAGCGCCGCCAGGGCGCCCGTCTTGGCGATGGTGAAGCTGGTCTGGATCCACTTGGCCTCGCGCAGGCCGCGCAGGTTCACCCACGTGAGCAGGGCGATGATGAGGATCCCCACCACGCGCTGCCACGACAGCCCCAGGTCGATGGTGCCGCCCGGCATGGCGATCCCCCGCACGCCCATGAACACGTCCGGCGACACGGCGGGAAAGAACACGCCCAGGAACCGCGAGAACGCCACCGCCACGGCCGCGATGGTCCCCGTCTGGATGACCATGAACAGCGTCCAGCCGTACAGGAACCCCGTCATCCGCCCCAGCCCCTCGCGCAGGAACACGTACTGCCCGCCCGCGCGGGGCATGGCCGCCGCCAGCTCGCCGTAGCTCAGCGCGGCCGCCAGCGTCATGAGCCCCGACGCCACCCACACGGCGATCAGCCCGCCCGGCGAGCCCATGTTGCGGGCGATGTCGGCCGAGACGATGAAGATGCCGGAGCCGATCATGGACCCGGCCACCAGCATCACGGCATCCAGCAGCGAAAGCCCCTGCCGGAGGCCCGCGTCCGCGGCGGGGGGCGGCGGCGCGGCGCGCAGTGGGGTATCCGACGTCGTCATGGAGGTTCTGCGTGGGGATGGGTATGCGCGGATCGGCGTGCGCCGGTGCGCGGGGAGGAGGAGCAGCATCTACTCCGGAAAACATACGTCCGGTACCCAAAAAAGAAAGGGCCCGGCGGGATTTCTCCCGCCGGGCCCTCCCGCCGTCCGCCGCGTCAGCGGGCCGGCGTCTCCACCACCACGGGCGCCGGCACCGGGGCCAGCGCCACGGCGGGCGCCTCCACCGTCACGGCGCGCGCCTCGTCCGGCACGGTGCTCTCGCCATTGGCTTCCACGGCGATGTGCGGGGCGATCACCAGCGACACGATGGACATCAGCTTGATCAGGATGTTCATCGACGGGCCGGAGGTGTCCTTGAACGGGTCGCCCACGGTGTCGCCCGTCACGGCCGCCTTGTGCTCCGGCGAGCCCTTGTAGACCAGCACGCCGTTGATGGTGGCGCCCTTCTCGAACGACTTCTTGGCGTTGTCCCAGGCGCCGCCGGCGTTGGACTGGAACATGGCCATCAGCACGCCCGACACGGTGACGCCCGCCAGCAGGCCGCCCAGCACCTCGGGCCCCATGGTGAAGCCCACGATGACGGGGGTGACGAGGGCGATGGCGCCCGGCAGCAGCATCTCGCGGATGGCCGCCTTGGTGCTGATGTCCACGCACTTGCCGTACTCCGGCTGGCCCGTGCCCTCCATGATGCCCGGGATCTCCCGGAACTGGCGGCGGACCTCCTGCACCATGGCCATGGCCGCGCGGCCCACGGCGGCGATGGCCAGCGACGAGAAGATGAACGGGATCATGGCGCCCACGAACAGCCCGGCCAGCACCCGCGCGTTGGAGATGTCGATGACGTCGATCCCCGAGATCCCCATGAACGCCGCGAACAGCGCCAGGGCCGTGAGCGCGGCGGACGCGATGGCGAAGCCCTTGCCCGTGGCCGCCGTCGTGTTGCCCACGGCGTCCAGGATGTCCGTGCGCTCGCGCACCTCAGGGGGCAGCTCGCTCATCTCCGCGATGCCGCCCGCGTTGTCCGCGATGGGGCCGAACGCGTCGATGGCCAGCTGCATGGCCGTGGTAGCCATCATCCCCGCGGCCGCGATGGCCACGCCGTACAGCCCCGCGAACTCGTAGCTGGCGATGATGCCGCCCGCCAGGACGAGGATGGGGAGCGTGGTGGATTCCATCCCCACCGCCAGGCCGCCGATGACGTTGGTGGCGTGGCCCGTGGACGACTGCTGCACGATGGACTGCACCGGGCGGCGGCCCATGGCCGTGTAGTACTCCGTGATGATGCTCATCAGCGCGCCCACCGCCAGCCCCACCGCCACGGCGCCGAACACGCCCATGGGGGTGAACGCCTGCGAGCCGAAGCGCTGCATCTGCATGCTGTCCGGCAGCATCCAGTTGATCAGGAAGAACGAGAAGATGCCCGTGAGCACGATGGACACCCAGTTGCCCAGGTTCAGCGCGCCCTGCACGTTGCCGCCTTCCTTCACCCGCACCATCAGGATGCCGATGAGCGAGAACAGGATGCCGGCGCCCGCGATCACCATCGGCAGCAGGATGGGGCTCATCCCGCCGAAGTCGTCGCCCGTGGCCACGACCTCGCGGCCCAGCACCATCGTCGCGAGGATCGTCGCCACGTAGCTGCCGAACAGGTCCGCGCCCATCCCCGCCACGTCGCCCACGTTGTCGCCCACGTTGTCGGCGATGGTGGCCGGATTGCGCGGGTCGTCCTCGGGAATGCCCGCCTCGACCTTGCCCACCAGGTCGGCGCCCACGTCGGCCGCCTTGGTGTAGATGCCGCCGCCCACGCGGGCAAAGAGCGCGATGCTCTCGGCGCCCAGCGAGAAGCCCGTGAGCACCTCCAGCGCGCGCTCCATCTCCAGCCCGTTGGGCGAGGCGCCGTCCACGAACATCCCGTAGAACACGATGAACAGCCCGCCCAGCCCCAGCACGGCCAGGCCGGCCACGCCCATCCCCATCACCGAGCCGCCGGCGAACGACACCTCCAGCGCCTTGCTCAGGCTGGTGCGCGCGGCCTGGGCGGTGCGCACGTTGGCCTTGGTGGCGATGCGCATGCCGATGAAGCCGGCCAGCGCGGAGAACAGGGCGCCGAGCAGGAACGCGCCGATGATGGCGGGGTGCGACCGCTCGTCCGAGATGCTCAGGTAGCCCAGGAACAGGCAGGCGATCACCGAGAACATGGCCAGGACCCGGTACTCGGCCTTCAGGAAGGCCAGGGCCCCGTCCGCGATGTGGCCGGCGATGGTGCTCATGCGCTCGTTGCCGGCGTCCTGCCGCGTGACCCAGGCCGAGCGCCACAGGGTGTACAGCAGGGCCAGCACGCCGAACACGGGGATGGCGTAAGCGATCGGATGCATGTGAAGGGTTGGAAGGCTATGACAAAAGGACGCGCCGGTCGGTACGGCCGGCGTCGCGCGGTACAACGGGTACGGCTTCCGGCGGCGTCCGCGCGGGCCTCCGCGACCCAAAGCGGCGGGTTCGGCGAGGGACGGCATGGACAGCCGGGGCACAATAGCCCGGTAAGATGCCGCCTCGCCCCCGCTCCGTCAACCACGCGAAGGCCCCCTGCGCCAACGCAATGCGGCAGGCACGCGTCCACGCCGCGCGCCGAAACGTCCGCGGCCGCGCCGCCGGACGCGAAAAAGCCCCGCGCGGGCCGCGGGGCTCGTTCGTTTCACTGCGGCCGCCCGCGGGGTGTCGTCCCGAGCCTGGCTATTCCCCCCGGGCGGTGGTCCTGAGAAAAATCACGTGGAGGACGTGGAGGAAAAACGAGAGGACGCAGAGAAATCCTTCTGTTCTCCGCGTCCTCTCCGTTTGTCTCCCCGTCCTCCGCGTGACTCATCCTGATCGGAATGCACACGGAAGCCCGGGATGCGCCTCAGTTGTGCCCGGGCTCCGGGTCGCGCGCCGTCTCGCGGAGCGGCCGCGGGACGAAGTCCGCCAGGCGCGGGTCGCGGGCGGCGCCGCCGGTCAGGGCGGCCACCTGCAGCCCGTCGAAGCTCACGCTGGCCACCAGCAGCGCGCCGGCATCCACCAGCCGGCGCGCGGCGGGCGTGTGCGGCGCGGCCACCTCGAAGCGGCCCGCGCACAGGTACACGCCGGCCACGGGCAGCGTGCCGCGCGCCCGGACGGGGGCCTGGACGCGGTCTTCGTAGTGCGAGTCGAACTCGTCGCCGTCGCGCAGCTGGGATCTCATGCGGACTTCAGGAAAAACTTCGATTGCATCCGCGATCCGCCGGCGGGCCCGGCGGGCGGATGCACAGGCCTGTGGTACGCCCCAGGGACGTTTTCGTGCCACCGGAGCGGCGTGAATCGCATCCAATCCGCCGCCGGCGCCGGGGGATGCGCGGCCGTCCGCCCGTCCGAACACGAGGGCCGCATCCGTCGCGATCTCCGTCCCGACGCCGGGATCGTCATCCATCCCTCGCAGAATACGTGGGGTAAGGCGCAGACGGATCATCCAGCCCGCTCCCGCCGTTCGCGTCACCCGCCCTGCGCCTCCAGCCACCGCTGCACCCACTCCACGGGAAAGAGCTCGTCCGCGGGCACGGGCACCTGCGGCGCGATCCCGTGCGGATCCACCGGGTCGTGGGGCAGCCGGTTGGAGCGCGACGTGGCGTAGTTGAGGCGGATGTGGGGGCAGGGGGTGTCGAGGGCGTGCACGTTGGCGTAGTCCAGCACCCCCGCCGTCCGGTCGCCGAACAGCGTGACCTTGCGGCTGTCGCGCGCCGCGAGCACGAACTGCTCGCAGCTGCTGCCGCACCCGCGGTCCATCAGCACCGCCACGCGGCGCGGCAGGGGGAGCACGCTGTCGTAGCCGCGCGCGCTGGGCCCGCGGTCCACCAGCTCGCCTGGGCGCGCCCGCAGCTGCTCCACGAGCTGGCGGATGGGGGGCTTCTGCGCGGCCGGAAAGGTGGTGTCCTGCAGCACCAGCTCGAATTTGCGGATGTTCTCGGGCGTGGAGAGGATGGACACGCCCACCGAGCGGATGCTGTCCGTGTACAGCAGCGGCAGCAGCCCGAAGTAGGTCACGTCAGACCCGCCGCCGTTGCCGCGCACGTCGATCACCAGGTTGGGCGTGCGCACGATCTCGTCGTGGTGGGCGGCCAGCACGCTGTCCAGCTCGGGGCGCCGCGTGTGGTCCATCGTGGGCACCGTCACCACCAGCGTCCGCGGGCTCAGCCGGCGCACGGCGAAGCGCGTGTTCTGCGACTCCGTGTACCGCGCCGGGTCCACGTCGTCCGCCGCCTGCGGGTACCGCCGCGCCCAGACGAATCCGCCGGAGTAGAACATCAGGTTGCGGTTCATGCGGACGCCGAACGCCTGCTCGGTGTGGTCGCGCATGTAGAAGCGCGACGCGTAGGCGCCGGCGGTGTCGGCGCGGAACGTGGCCTTTACCTGCCCCGGCATCCACCACACGCTGTCCGCGCGCAGCACCACCGCGCTGAACTCGGCCGCCGCGCCCGGCGTGCGGACGATGGCCACCCGGTAGGGCGAGCCGATCCCCTCCCAGATTCCCTCCACGGGGTCCAGCCGCCCGCGGTTCTCGTCCAGGTAGCGGCGCGCCTCGTCCTCCGTCATCCCCAGCCGCGGCCAGTCCGCGAAGCGGGCGCGGATGGAGGCCGCGGACGTGTCACCGGCGGCAGGGGCGGCGCCCGACGGCGGGGTGTACGCCAGGCCCACGTGGCGGTCACGAAAGAAGTTGAGCCATTCCTGCACGGCCTGCGTGCACTCCAGGTCCGTGCGGGCCGCCGCCGCCCGAGCACGGACGTGCTCCGTGATGGAATCCAGCGCGGGCTGCGTCCGGGGCGTGACCTTGTCGCGCCAGCCGGCGTAGTTGTCGCGCATGGCCGCCGTGACGAACTCGAACGTCCGCGGACAGCTGCACTCCTGCGCCACGACCGGCACGGCGCTCGATGCGGTCAGGGCGGCCAGGGCAGCAAGCAGGAGGGACGGGCGATGGGCGGGCATGGGATACGGGGCTCCGGGGAAATCAGTCGGGGGCCAGGGAACGGAGACTCAGCCGGTGGTACGATGCGTGGGCCCGGCCCGGAGTTTAACACGGCCCCGCGCCGTGCACGAGCGGCCTGGCGTCAGGTGTTTCGTCCCGGACCCGGCGAACACCATCCGCACGTTCTGCGGCGTACGGGTGGGCCCCCGCGGTCCGCGTTCCTTCCCTGCTCCGCCGCCTCCCACTCAGCCGACGGCGTCGTCCTGCTCGCCGAGCGGATCGCCGGACTCGTCCTCGTTCTTCTGCTCGCGGTGATGGGCTTCGATGACCTGCTGGATGCCGGGCTCCCAGAGGGAATGCATCTCCATCATGTGATAGCGCGCGGCGGACAGGTTGGGACCGTGCCGGCGGTAGTTGATCCACCCGCGCGCCTCCATGGCCAGCAGCGCGCGGTCCGCCACGACGAGCGCGACGATGATCCCGATCCAGAACAGCAGCTTGCTCATCGGATGCGAATCGTTCGGGAACTCTCGACCTGTCTCACCGATGCGGGTACGGCGATCGCGCAACGGCGGTTTCCCCATCCGTGAAGCAGATCAGGTTGTCTCCAGCCCCGACACAGAAACGGCGCCCCGGCCGGATGCCGAGGCGCCGCAGGTCCATCCGCAGGCTATTCCCTATTCCCTATTCCCTATTCCCTATTCCCTATTCCCTATTCCCTCGATCCGCGGCCTCACGACGCCACCGTCGCCCGGCGCTTGGACCGAGACGAAACGCTGGCTCCCAGTGCGGCGGCCACCATCTGCAGCAGGAGCAGGCCCGCGTAGTACGTCTCGGAGCCGCCGACCCACGCGCTGTCGGCCACGGTCTCGCCGGCGACGAGATTGGCCAGGAACCACACCAGGATGGAGACGATCCCCATCGCCACCCCGTGCAGGATGGGCGCGACGCCCAGCCGCGAGCCCACGAACCATCCGCCCACGAAGAAGCCCGCGGCGATGACCAGCACCCCCCACAGCGCGCCACCACGGGTAGAGTCCGGGTCCGCCAGCCCCGTCACGCCCAGCACCAGGCCGATGAGCGAGACGACGGCCACACTCACGAACCAGCCGAACAGCACTCCCGCGGGACGAACGTTCTGAAGGTGCTCGGTGTGCATCGGCTCCGGTACGGTTCGGGAAGGAAAGCGGTCAGTCGCCGGCTTCGGCCAGCAGCTCGTCGTCGGCTTCAGCGTCGAACGTGCCACCGGCTTCGACATCGAACAGCGCGTCGCCGGCACCCGCGTCGAACAGGGCGTCGCCGGCTTCCGCGTCCAGCAGCGCCTCGCCGGCTTCGCCGTCGAGGAGCGCCTCGGCGAAGTCCAGCTGGCAGGGCTGGAACGAGCGACGGTGGTGCGGCGTGGGGCCCAGCCGGTCCAGCGCCTGCAGGTGCTCCCGCGTGCCGTAGCCCATGTTGCGCGACCAGCCGTACTCCGGGTAGCGCATGGCCAGCCGCTGCATCAGCCGGTCGCGCGTCACCTTGGCGATGATGGACGCCGCGGAGATGCAGTGCACGCACCCGTCGCCGCCCACGATGGCCGTGTGCGTCTCCGTCCCCAGCTCCGGCACGGCCAGCCCGTCCACCAGCAGGTGGTCCACGTCGCCCAGCCGGGCGATGGCGCGCTGCATGGCCAGGGCCGTGGCGCGGCGGATGTTGATGCGGTCGATCTCCCGCGCCGAGGCCGCCCCGATGCCGAACACGATCGCCGACTGCACGATCTTCTGGTAGAGGTCCGTGCGGCGGTCGGCGTTGAGCCGCTTGCTGTCATCCACCCCGTCGATCCAGGTGGATTCGGGGAGGATGACGGCGGCGGCCACCACGGGCCCCGCCAGCGGCCCGCGCCCCACCTCGTCCACCCCGGCGATGCGGATCATCCCCCGCTCCCAATAGCCCCACTCCGTCGCCAGCAGCTTGCGCAGGCGCTGCGGAGACGGCTTTCGCTTGCGTTTGGGGGCGGCCTTTGCCTTGGACGTCGACGCGGGCATGCGAAGGGGAGTGCGTGAGTGCGGCAGTGCGTGAGTGCGGAAGTGGACAACTTCCGCAACGAGGATAAAACAATTCGCCGCAACGCACAACGCGTCGCTCCGTCCATCTCGCCGCACGGGCCGCTTGCACGCGCGGGGCAAGGACTCGCATCGTATGCCCGGTTCTCCGTCCCCCCTTCCCCCCGCCGATCCATGCGCCGCTTTCCCGCCTCCCTGGCCGCGGTACTGCTCGCCGCCGCCGCCCTTCACCCCGCCGCCGCGCAGATGACCCGCACCACCTCGGCCGAATACCGGCCGAACGGGGGCGGCGGAATCGGCTACGAGCACCTCCACAACGCCTCCATCGTGCGCGCGGAGGTGTACGGGCCGGAGCGGCAGCTCCTGCTGCTGGTGGACGCGGTCGAGCTGTGGCCGGAGGTCGAGGATGAAACCGTGCCCGGTGCCACCATCCAGGTCCAGGCCCTGGAGTGGGACTCCACCGCCTTCACGCGTCCCCTGTGGACCGTGGATGCGCCGGCGCACGCGTGGGACCTGGAGCCCGCCGGATTCCTGCGGCTGAGCTCGATATGGAACGGCGGGTACCGTGGCCAGGAGACGCACACGCTGTACGACCTGCACACGGGGCGCGAGGTCGCGTGGTACACGCACGAGCCGCTGGAGGTGATGGACGAGCGGATGAGGATGACGCTGGTGGCGTTCGAGTCCCCCCGCTCCACGCGCGCCTCCCCGGCTCCCGGCGACGGCGTGCAGGGGATGCTGCGGATCGTCCGCGGCGCCAGGATGACCGCCCAGCTGGTGCTCACGGGCACGGACACGGACCGGGTCCATCCCCGCGTGGTGCTGTGCGACGCGGAAGGCCGCGTGAACCTCATGGTTCCCGCGTTCGCGGCGGGACCGCGCTCCGCCTTTCACGCCTGCCTCCAGTTCCAGGGCGGCGCCTGGGCCGTGCTCCCCGTCCGCGAGGGGCGCTTCGTGCTGGAGGATGCCCGCCTTCCCCCCGGCGTCACCGCCCGCCGCGGAAGCTGGTAGTCCACCCCCGCTTGCGCCGCCCACGCGGCGGGCCGTATGCTCGCCGGACGCACGCTTCGAACGCGGAGAGCACGGCAGCGCGGCGGCATCCTCCGCCGCGCCCCCCGCGGAGCATCGTCGACGCCGCGGCGGAAGGACCGGGAGCCCGCCATCACGGTGCCTTCGCCATCCGCCCACAACCCGAACGCATAGAGCGATGGACGTCCGCGAGCACGACCTGCCCGGCGTGGGAAAGAAGTTCGCCGTCGTCACCAACGACAGCGACCGCCTGACGATCATCATCCACAACTCCGGGCACCGCGAGATCTACTTCTTCGAGCGGGGCGAGGACTATCCCGCCTACGCGCTGCGGATGGAGGACAGCGAGGCGCGAAAGCTGGGCGCCATCCTGGGCGGCGCCTTCTTTCAGCCCGTGGTGGCCGAGTCCATGGAGATGGTGCTGGACCAGCTTTCCGTGGAGTGGATGAAGGTGGGCGAAGCGTCGCCCCTGGCGGGCAAGAGCCTGCTGGAGGCGGCCGTCCGCGAGCGCACGGGGGCCAGCGTCATCGCCGTCCTGCGCAACGGCAAGGCCATCCCCAACCCCCAGCCGGACGAGCGCATCGCGGCGGGCGACACCCTGATGGTGGTGGGCGACCGCGAGCAGGTGGGACGCTTCGGCGACCTGCTGCGCGGCGGCGGGCCGGCGTAGCCCGTGCACGGAGAGTTTCTTCTCGGCGCCGGCGCCGTACTGGCCGCCCTCGCCCTGGCCGGCCTGCTCTTCGACAAGCTGCGGCAGTCCGTCATCCCCGCCTTCATCCTGCTGGGGATGGCCATCCGGCCCCTGGACCTGGACGACCACCTGGTGGAGGCGCTGGCCACCCTGGGCGTGGTGCTCCTCCTCTTCTTCATGGGGCTGGAGTTCTCCGTGGGCGCCCTGCTGCGCGACCGCCGCCGCATCGTCCGCAACGGGGCCATCGACCTGCTCGTCTGCTTTCCCGCCGGCTTCCTCGTCGGGGCATGGATGGGGGGCGGATGGACGGGCGCGCTGCTGATGGGCGGCGCCTTCTACGTGTCGTCCAGCGCCATCATCGCCAAGAGCACCATCGAGCTGCGGCGCGCGGCGGACCCGGAGACGGAGGTGGCGCTGGGCGTGCTGGTGTTCGAGGACCTGTTCATGGCCCTGTTCCTGGCCCTGCTCTCCGGCGCCGTGCTCTCGTCCGAGCCAAGCGCGGGGGCCGCGCTGTGGGGGATGGCCAAGGCCGTGGCGTTCTTCGCGGCCATCGTGGGGATGGCGCTGTACGCCCGCCCCGCGCTGGACCGCGTGTTCGACCTGGACAGCGACGACCTCTTTCTCCTGCTCACGGGCGGCGTGGTGCTGCTCCTGTCCTGGGGCGCCCTCGTGGCGGGACTGTCCGAGGCCATCGGCGCGTTCCTGGCGGGGCTGCTGCTGGCGGAAACGGAGCACAAGGAGCGCGCGGAGCGGCTGTTCGGCCCCCTGCAGGGACTGTTCGCGGCCGTCTTCTTCCTGGGATTCGGATTGTCGCTGGACCCGTCCACCTTTGCGGCCGTGTGGCCGTACGCGCTGGTCCTGGCCGTGATCGGCGTGATCCTGAAGGTGGCCGCGGGGATGTGGATCGGCCGGCGCGACGGGCTGCCCAGGCGCAACGGGCTGGCCCTGGGGCTCACGCTCGTCCCCCGCGGCGAGTTCTCCATCCTGCTGGCCGGCATCGCCGTTACGGCGGGGCTGCAGGCCGTGGGCGCCACCATCGCCCTGCTGGTGCTGGCGCTGTCGCTCGTGGGGACGGTGGGGCTGCGGTTCGCGCCGGACATCGCGCGGCGCGTATACCCGCGCAAGGCCGGCCGCTCACTTGAGGAACGCGGCTTCAACCCCGCCCTGGCCGCCTTCGACGAGCCCCCCGGCAAGGGCGGGCCTCCCAATCCCGCGTAGCGCGACCGCGCGGCGGGCGGACGCGGAGGACGGGAGGGAGATGAACGGGACGCGGGGCACGGGGGATGAATTATCGCCGTGCCGCCGCGTTCTCCGTGCGATTGGCGGATCGGCTGGATGGCGCGATCCTTGACCCGAGCCGGGACCATGTCCGTGGAAGCGTCGACCCAATCCCCCGCCCCAGCGGCCGAGGCGCCCCGGGGACCGCCTCGGTGGCTGGGCGTGCTCGCGAGCGTGTTCGTGCTGGTGGCGCTGGCGGCGCTCGTCATCGTCCCCCTGCTGGTGCAGCGGCGGGTGGACGCCGTGCGCGCGCGGGTGGAGGACCACGCCGACCCCGCGCGCACCCTGCTGGGCCGCCTGCAGTTCGACCTCTCGCGCGAGGCGGCCATGGTGTTCATGGCCTCCGTCACCGGCTCGCCCGGGCCGCTGGAGCTGTACGCCGCGGCGCGGGCCGACGAGGCGACGTCGTTCCGCGCGCTCGAGCGTCACGCGGAGGTGCTGGGCGGCGACGTGATGGAGGAGTTCGTCCGCTTTCGCACGCTGGCGGAGCAGTGGCACCAGCGCGTCCCCGTGGATGTGCGGGCGCGCGACTCCGTGAGCATCCGCCGCGCGCTGGCCAACGTGCGCGCGGAGCAGCCGTTCGCCGACACGGTGATCCATGCGGCGGCGCGACTGGACCGGGCGCTGATGGACGAGGCCCGGCGGGGTCGCGAGATCATCCGCCGCACGGAGCGATGGGGCCTGGGGATCACCCTCGGGCTGGGCTTCCTGGCGCTGCTGGCCGCGTGCGCAGTGGCGTGGCTGCTGTCGCGCGTGCGGCACCTGGCCCTGGAGGCCACGCGGCGCGGCGAGCAGGCCGAAGAGGCGATGGCGGAGGCGGCACGAATGACGGAGGCGCGCACCCGGCTGCTGCGGGGCGTGAGCCACGACGTCAAGAACCCGCTGGGCGCCGCCCGCGGGTACGCCGAGCTGCTGGAGCTGGAGCTCAAGGGCCCCCTGAACGCGGACCAGGTGCGCTACGTCAAGGGCGTGCGCCGCTCCATCGACGGCGCGCTGGCCATCCTGGGCGACCTGCTGGACCTGGCGCGCGCGGACAGCGGCGGACTGAGCGTGGAGCGGGTGCCCGTGGACCTGTCGCGCGTGGCGTCCGAGACGGGCGAGGACCACCGCCCCGCCGCCGCGTCCGCCGGCCACACCATCGAGTGCGCCATGACGGGCCCCGTGCGCGCCTACTCCGATCCCGGCCGCGTGCGGCAGGTGCTGGGCAACCTGCTGTCCAACGCCATCAAGTACACGCCCGCGCCCGGCCACATCGTCGTGCGGGCCGAACGGGTGGATGCGGATCCGGAGCGTCCCGGCGACTGGGCCGTGGTGCGCGTGACGGACACCGGCCCCGGCATCCCGGCGGAGAAGCGCGACGCCATCTTCGACGAGTTCAGCCGGCTGCACGACGGCACGGGCATCCAGGGGCACGGGCTGGGGCTGGCCATCAGCCGCCGCGTGGCCCGCCTGCTGGGCGGCGACCTGGACGTGAGCGGCGCGGACGGCCAGGGCGCCACCTTCACCCTCTGGCTCCCCCTGCGCGACGACGACGAGCCGCTCCCGTCCGCATCCAGCAAGAAGACGTGACTCACGCGAAGATGCGGAGGACGTAGTACCCGATATCAAAAAGACGGAGGGATACAGAGGAACGGATTAACAGAGAACTACCTCGTCCTCTGTTCCTCTGGCTCTTTCTGTTCCTCTGTACCCATGATGTTTTTTTTATTTTTTCAGGCCAGGATCGGCGGAGAGCCGTACCAGGAGCACGAAGTCCTCTGCTGACGCTGCTGCTCTGCGTGAGGCAAAAGAATCGGGGCCCGTCCACGTGGACGGGCCCCGATCTGCCGCCTGGCCGGAACGCCTCGAAAGGCTATCGGACGACGCGGCGCTCCTTGATGCGGGCCGCCTTGCCGCGCAGGGCGCGCAGGTAGTACAGCTTGGCGCGGCGCACGCGGCCCTGGCGAACCAGCTCCACGCTGCCGATCATGGGCGAATGCAGCGGGAACGTGCGCTCCACGCCCACGCCGCCGGACAGCTTGCGGACCTTGAAGGTCTCGTGGATGCCGCCGTGCTTGCGCGCGATGCACACGCCCTCGAACGCCTGGATGCGCTCCTTCTCGCCCTCGCGCACGCGCACGTTCACGCGCAGCGTGTCGCCGGGACGAAACTGCGGGATGTCGCTCCGCAGATATTCCTTCTGGGTCTCCATGAACGGATGCATTGCCCTGTCCTTTTAAAGTCTACGTAGTGGAGAGGTCGGGCCGGCAGCCCCAAGGGCGGCATACGCGCGCCGACGTCTACTCGTGGTCCGGATGCTCCAGGAGCTCCGGCCGCCGCTCGCGCGTCAGGCGCTCGGCCTGGTCGCGCCGCCACGCGGCGATTCTGGCATGGTCGCCCGAGAGAAGGATCTCGGGGACCCTGTGCCCGCGATACTCCGCGGGCCGGGTGTACGACGGCGCGCTCAGCACCCCGTCGTAGTGGCTGTCCGTGGACGCCGACTCGTGGTCCGAGATGGCGCCCGGCAGCAGCCTCACCACCGCGTCGAGCATCGCCAGGGCCGGGATCTCGCCCCCGGAAAGGACGAAGTCGCCCAGCGACAGCTCTTCCGTGGCCAGGTGCTCGGCCACGCGGTGGTCCACGTCCTTGTAGTGCCCGCACAGGAAGGTGATCTCCCCCTGCAGGCTCAAGCGCACCGCGTCCTCGTGCGTAAAGCGCCGTCCCCGCGCCGACATCAGCAGGATGGGCCCATTGGGCTTCTCCTCCCCCGCCGGCGCCAGCGACGCCACCGCCTCCCAGAACGGGTCCGGCTTCATCACCATCCCCGCGCCGCCGCCGTAGGGCAGGTCGTCCACCGTCTGGTGGCGGTCGTGGGTAAAGTCGCGCAGCTGCACCAGGTTGTACCGCACCAGGCCAGCCGCCGCCGCGCGCGCCGGAATGCTCAGCCCCAGCGGCCCCCGAAAGAAGTCGGGGAACAGCGTGACGACGTTGATGCGCATCGTCACAGGTCCAGCAGCCCCGGCGGCACCTCAAGCTCCAGCACCTTCTCCGCCGCGTCCAGCCGGCGGATGGTCTCGCGGACGAACGGGATGAGCAGCTCCTTGCCCTCCGCCCGCGTCACGCTCAGCAGGGGTCCCGACGGCGCGTCGTAGACCTCGGCGACGACGCCGATCTCTCCCTCGGCCGCCGTGACGATCCGCATCCCCAGCAGGTCGTGGTAGAACACCTCGTCCTCGGCGGGGGGGGCGGCCTCGGCGCGGGGGATGAGGAGCGTGCGTCCCCGCAGCGCCTCGATCTCCGGCGAGCGGCCCGCGTGCTCCGCCACCTTCACCAGCATGCCGCCCTTGAAGGCCCGGGCCCGTTCGATGGTCAGGACGTCGTCGGAGCGGCGTCCCTTCGCATCGCCGAGCACCAGGACCCGCCCCGGCGCGTACACCGCGTCGGGGCGGTCCGTCTCCAGGCGGATGAACAGCTCGCCCTTGATGCCGTGCGGCTTTTGCACCGTCCCGACGATCAGGTACTCGGCTTGCCCGTCAGCCATCCGTCAGCCCCCGTTCCGGGAGACGGATCAGGCCTTCGGCTCGTCCGCCGCGGGCTCGGTGGCCTCGGCGTCCGTGGCGACCGGCGTATCGGTGGCCGGCGCGTCCTCGGCGCCCGCCGGAGCGGTGGCCTCGGCGGTGGGCTCCGTGGCCTCGGCTTCCACGGCCACGGTCTCGTCCGCGGCGGCGGTGGTCTCCGCGGCGGCGGGGGCCTCGTCGGACCCGCCCGACACGCGCTCGGTCACGTTCTCCACGACGTCGCGCGCGGCGCCGGCCACGGCCGACGCGGCGGAAGCCACGGCACCCGCGGCGCCCGAGTCACGGGCGGCATCCGCCACGGCGGAGGCAGCGGACGAGACGGCGCCCGACACGGCGGCGGCGGCGCCGGCCACGGCCGAAGCGGCACCCGACGCGGCGCCGGAGACGGCCTTGGCGGCCTTCCTGGCGGTGCCCGTCACGGCCTCGGTGGCCTGCTCCACCACGGAGGGCGCGGGGCTGAACACGCCGGCCTTCTTGAGCAGCGACTGCACGGTGTCGGTGGGCATGGCGCCCTTGGCCATCCACGCGAGCGCCTTGTCCCGGTCGACCACGAGGGTGGCGGGCGTCGTCGTGGGGTTGTAGTGGCCCACCTTGGCCACGAAGCGGCCGTCGCGCGGCATGCTGCTCTCGGCGACGACGATGCGGTAGTGCGGGGCCTTCTTACGGCCCATACGGCGAAGACGGATCTTCAGCGCCATCGTTGGTTCCTCGGGTTGATCGGGTTGCGTCCAGGGCTCCCGGCGCTCTGCCGGGCCCGGACGATCAAAAGCAGGGAATAGGTAATAGGGAATAGGGAATAGCAATCAACCGCGCGTGCTGTTGCAGGCTATTCCCTATTCCCTGATCCCTATTCCCTAGGCCCTCGGCATGCCGCCTCCGAACGGCAGCTTCGGGAATCCACCGCCGCCGCCCCGGGGCATCATCCCCTGCAGCGACTTCATCTGCTTCATGAACTTCTGCATCTCCTTGAACTGCTCCAGGAGACGGTTGATCTCGCTCACGGGGCGCCCGCAGCCGCGGGAGATGCGCACGCGGCGGGGGCCGTTGAGCATCTCGGGGCGCTTGCGCTCCTGCTTGGTCATGGAGAGGATGATCGCCTCGATGTGCTTCATCCGCTGCGGATCCACCTTGACGTTCTTCAGCATCTTGCTGTTCACGCCGGGGAGGAGCTTGAGCAGGTTCTCCAGGGGGCCCAGGTTCTGGAACTGGCGCAGGGCGATCAGGAAGTCCTCCAGATCGAACCGGCCGGCCCCCATCATCTTCTTTTCGAGCTTGGCGGCCTCGTCCTGGTCGAACGAGCGCTGCGCCTTTTCCACCAGCGCCAGCACGTCGCCCTGCTGCAGGATGCGCCCCGCCATGCGGTCCGGCGCGAACTCCTCCAGCCCGTCCAGCTTTTCGCCCACGCCCAGGAACTTGATGGGCTTGCCGGTGACGCCAAAGATGCTGAGGGCCGCGCCGCCGCGGGCGTCGCCGTCCATCTTGGTGAGCACCACGCCGGTGATGTCCAGGGCGTCGTCGAAGCCCTTGGCCACGTTCACCGACTCCTGGCCGATCATGCCGTCGGCCACGAACAGGATCTCGTCGGGCTTGAGCACCTCCTTGAGGCGCTTGAGCTCGTCCATGAGCTCCTCGTCGATCTGCAGCCGGCCCGCCGTGTCGAAGATCACCACGCGGTCGCGCTCGCTGCGGGCCTGCTCCAGGGCGCGGCGGGCGATGCCCACGACGTCCTTGCTGCCCGGCTCGGCGTAGACGGGGACGCCCACCTGCTCGCCCAGGGTCTGCAGCTGCTCGACGGCCGCGGGGCGGTACACGTCGCAGGCGACCATCCGGGTCTGACGCATCTCGCGCTTCATCTTGCGCGCGATCTTGCCGGCCGTCGTCGTCTTACCGGAGCCCTGCAGCCCCACCATCATGATGACGGTGGGGGGGATGGGCGCCAGCGCCAGCGGCGCCTTGCGCTCGCCCAGCATGGACGTGAGCTCCTCGTGCACGATCTTCACGAGCTGCTGGCCCGGAGAGACCGCCTTGAGCACGCGCTCGCCCAGGGCCTTTTCCTCCACGCGCTTCATGAAGTCGCGCGTGACCTGGAAGTTGACGTCCGCCTCCAGGAGCACGCGGCGAATCTCGCGAAGCCCCTCGCGGATCATGGGCTCGGTCAGGACCCCGCGCTGGCGCAGGCCGCTGAGTACGCCTTCGAGCTTGTCGCTTAGCTGATCGAACACTCGTATGCCGCCGTTCGGATAAGCCGAAACGCCGCCCAGGCCGGAGACCCCGGCCGAGCGGGAGATGCACAGCCCAACAACTTACAAGAAATCCCCCCGTCCGACAACCCTTCGCACCCTTCCGCGTCCCCGCCCCGCTCGCCGCGCCGATCCCCAGCGCCCGCTCCCGCCGCGCCACATTCGGCACACACGCGTTCGCCACCTGTCGCGTTCGGTCCCGTGGCGGGCTGCGCCTCCGTCCCCCTACCGTTGTTCGCTCAGTTCACCTTTACCCTTGACCCGATACGCTTAAGCGTATAGAGTGGAGATACCGATGAGCGACTCGCTGGAGTTCGTGGCGTCATCGTGGTTCACGGCAGAGGTCGAGATGCTGCCCAGGCTTCACCGCGACCGGATCGACAGCAAGGTGCATACGTTCGTCGAGAAGGGCTGGTCCGCCGCGATGGCGGACGAAACGATCAAGCACCTGCGCGACGGCATCTACGAGCTGCGGGTGCTCGGCCGTGGTGCGGCGTTCCGGCTGCTGTTCTTCGTGGTGCCTGGACTTTCGCCGCGCCTCGTGGTGCTCACCACCTGCGCACTGAAGTCCAACATGCTGAAGCGGCAGCGAATGGAGGCGGAGATCGATCGTGCAATCAAGCGGCGCAGCGAGTGGATGGAGCAACGACGCAAGGAGGAGGAGGAGAACGATGAAGGGTGACAAGACGTGGGACCAGTACATGGCCGAGAATCTCCAGGACCCCGAGTACGCCGCGATACACGCGATCAACCGGCCGCTCTGCAATCTCGCTCTCAACGTCTGGAGCCTGCGCGAGACGAAGGGGATGACGCAGAAGCAGCTGGCCGAGGCCGCGCAGATGAAGCAGCCCCGCGTCGCCGACATCGAGCGCGACGCCTCCAACCCCACCCTGCTCACCATCTCGCGACTCGCGTTCGCGCTGGGCGTCACGGCCGATCGCCTGCTCGCGGAGCCAGACAAAGCCGTGATGGCGAACGCGCGCGCCGTCGTTGAAGCGCGTGTCGCCACCTGGAGCCCGGAGCGCCGTCGTGCCTACGGACTGGACGACGTGGAAGAGCAACAGCCGGAGGCCGCCGCCCCCAAACGGCGCAGAAAGACGGCCTGACGCGGGACGAAAAGGAGCGGTACCGCCTACGTCACCTGCGACAGGCACTCGGGGTGATCGGCAATCGTGCACGCGGTGGCGGAGTTCGCCCGCTCACGCACCCGCCTCCCTTCGTTTCCTGCCGTTCAAGACGAGCCGGCGAGCAGTGAGGGGCAGGTCACGCGGACCCGCCCCCTCACGCACTCAGGCAGTCGTCGGCGCGGGCCCGGCCGGGTCCTCGGTGTAGGGCTCGCGCAGGTGCACAGGCTTGCTCTTGGCCTTGGCGCGGAGGTTGAGCACCTCCACGAACACGGAGAAGCCCATGGCGAAGTAGATGTAGCCCTTGGGAATGTGGTGCCCCAACCCGTCCGCGATCAGCGTGACGCCGATGAGCAGCAGGAACGACAGCGCCAGCATCTTTACCGTGGGATGCCGCTCCACGAAGTCGCTGATGGCGCCGGCCGAAACGAGCATCACCGCGACGGCGATGACGACGGCCGCGATCATCACCTCGATCTGCTCCACCATCCCCACGGCCGTGATCACGCTGTCCAGCGAGAACACCACGTCCAGCAGCAGGATCTGGATGATCACCCCGTTGAACGACGGTGGCACCTTGGCGGACGAATGCCCCTCGTCGCCCTCCAGCCGCACGTGCATCTCGTGGGTGGCCTTGGCCATCAGGAACAGGCCACCGAGCAGCAGGATGAGGTCGCGGCCGCTGAACGCGTGGCCCATCACCTCGAACAGGGGGGCCGTCAGGCGGATGATCCACGCCAGGGAAAACAGCAGCAGGATGCGCGTGACGAGCGCCAGCGCCAGCCCCACCTGGCGGGCCTTCTTGCGCTGCTCCGGCGGCAGCTTGCCGGCCAGGATGGAGATGAAGACGACGTTGTCCACCCCCAGCACGAGCTCCAGCGCCAGCAGGGTCAGGAACGCGACCCAGACCTGCGGATCGGTGAACAGCTCCATGGTGATGATCGGGCGATGAGAAGGTGGATGGCCGGAGCGCCGCCCGCGCGGTCACGCGGGCGGCGGTTCGCGGCCGGTCGGGTCAGGCCGCGCGGGCCAGCTGCTCCAGGCGCCGCACGCGGTCTTCCGTGGGCGGATGCGTGCTGAACATCCGCGCCATCCCCCCGCCGAACGCGGCGAGCGGATTCACTTGCGCCAGCGGGGCCACCGCGGGCGATACCTGCATGGGGATGCGGTGCGCGTATTCCTCCAGCTTGCGCAGCGCGCCGGCCAGGGCCAGCGGGCGGCCGCAGATCTCCGCCCCCACGGCGTCGGCCTTGAACTCGCGCTGGCGGCTGATGGCCATCTGCACGAGCCCGGCGGCCAGGGGCGCGACGAGGGCCATTACCAGCGCGTTGCCCCCGCCCTCCTCCTCGTCCCCGCCGAAGAGGCTGCTCCACAGGGCCATCTGCCCCAGCGAGCTCACGGCGCCGGCGAGGGTGGCGGTAAAGGTCTGCAGGAGCATGTCGCGGTTCTTGATGTGCGCCAGCTCGTGCGCGATCACGCCCTCCAGCTCCTCGCGCGACACCAGCTGCATGAGCCCGTCCGTCACGCAGACGACGGCGTTCTCGGGATTGCGGCCCGTGGCAAAGGCGTTGGGCTGCGCGTGCGGCGCCACGGCGACGGTGGGCATGGGGAGGCCGGCGCGCTGGCGCAGGCGGTCCACCATCTCGTACAGCGCCGGCGCGCTTTCCGGGGACACGGTCTCTGCCCCGTACATCCGCAGCACCATCCTGGCGGAGTTCCAGTACGCGAACAGGTTCATCCCGCCGGCCAGCAGCAGGGCGATCACGATCCCGCTGCTTCCGCCGATGGCTCCGCCCACGGCCGCGAACAGGCCGGTGAGCAGCGCCATCAGCCCGAAGACCTTGACGTTGTTCATCTTTCGAGTTGTGCATAGCGTCCTTACGCCGCCCGCGCGATGCGGACGGCGCCCGTCCGCGGCGGCGGACGGCGAGATCAGGGGCTATGCGGCGGGCGGGGCCCGGGGAAGCGGCGAGCGGGCCCCCGCCGGCACCGGGCGAACGGTGCGCGCCGGACGCTCCGCATCGGCGCGGACGAGCGTGGCGGCGGGGAGGAGGTCCGGCGCGTCGGCGGGGAGCGGGGGAAAGCCGCGCAGGTCCACGTCCGGCCGCGCCGCCAGGGGACGCGCGGAAGCCGCGCGCCAGGCGGAGGTGCCGGACGACTTGTCGCCCCGGGAGCCCGGGGCGCGGACGGGAACGGCCCCGGCCACCAGCGCCACGAGCAGCAGCGCCAGCAGAACGCGCAGACGGGACCTGCGATGCGATTCGCTCACGGGGCGGAATCTAATGCGGGTTCCGCGCCGTCGGCCAGCGGTGCATCACGGCGCCGGGTGCGCAGGTGCGGACGCGGCGCCAAGCGCGTAGCTTGCAGGAAAGCCGACATGGGGCCGGAGCAGGACGACGGGACGCCGGACGCGGGGTGCCCCTCCCCCCGGCCCCCTCCCCGCTCGTTCCTCGCAGAGACGGTGGAGAGTACGGTCGATGCACGGCCTTTCTCCCCCTCTCCCGTACGGGGCAGGCACCCGAGGGTGCCGACAGGTCGTGTACGGGAGAGGGGGCCAGGGGGTGAGGGCCCCGCGCGGACCCGGCGGTCCGGAGACGTTGCCGTTGCGTGAGGGATGCGCGCCCGCAGGGCCGAGACCCCGTAGCGGCGGGGCAACAGCAGTATCGTTGCCCTGACGCGCAGGGGGCTCGGCGCCGTTGGCAACAGTTGTATCGTTGCCTACGGCGCGCGCAGCCCGACCCGGAGCGCAGCGGAGGGGCACGCCCAAAACCGCAGTGCGAAAGTGCGAGAGTGCGAAAGTGCGAGAGTCAACGCACGGACCACTCACGCACTCCCGCACTGCCGCACTTACGCACTGAGTTTACAGAGGACGGGATGGGGATCGGCACGGAAGTCCTGGTGGTGTTCCTGCTGCTGCTGGCGAACGGGGTGTTCGCCATGAGCGAAATCGCCGTCGTGTCGTCTCGCAAGACGCGGCTGCAGCAGCGCGCGGAGGCCGGCGACCACACCGCCCGCCGCGCCCTGGACCTCGCCGAGTCGCCGGAGCGGTTCCTGGCCACCGTGCAGGTGGGCATCACCCTCGTGGGCACGCTGGCCGGCGCGTTCGGCGGCGCGGCCATCGCGGAGCCGCTGGCGGAACAGCTGTCCCAGTACCCCGCCCTGGCGGAGTACGCGAAGCCGCTCTCGCTGGGGATCGTGGTGCTGGGCATCACCTACATGTCGCTCATCGTGGGCGAGCTGGTGCCCAAGCAGATCGGCCTGAACCACCCGGAGCGCATCGCCGCGATGGTGGCGGGGCCCATGGACGTGGTGTCGCGCGTGGCCCGGCCCCTGGTGTGGCTGCTCACGACGTCCACGCAGCTCGTGCTGCGCCTGCTGCGCATCCGCAAGCCGGAAGAGCCGCCCGTGACGGAGGCGGAGATCGCCGTGCTGCTGGAGCAGGGCACGCAGGCGGGGGTGTTCGAGGAGGAGGAGCAGGAGCTGGTGGAGCGGGTGTTCTGGCTGGGCGACCAGCGCGTGGTGTCGCTGATGACGCCGCGCCACCGCATCGTCTGGCTGGACGTGGACGCGTCCGTGGCGGAGCACCGGCAGGCCATGGTGCAGCACCGCTACTCGCGCTACGTGGTGTGCGAGGGCGCCCTGGACCACGTGCTGGGGATGGTGGAGGTGAAGGACCTGTGGGCGGCGGAGCTGCGCGGCGAGCACGTGGAGGACCTGCGCGCCCTGCTGCGCCAGCCCCTGTTCATCCCCGAGAGCACGCGGGCGCTGCACGTGCTGGAGCAGTTCCGCGAGACGGGGACGCACCTGGCGCTGGTGGTCAACGAGTACGGCGGGACGGAGGGGATCGTCACGCTGAACGACATCCTGCAGGAGATCGCGGGCGAGATGAGCCAGGGTGCCCACGCGGCCCCCTCGCCGCCGGTCGTTCGCCGCGACGACGGCTCCATGCTCATCGACGGGTCGCTCTCCATGGAGGAGTTCCGCGAGCTGCTGGACCTGGAGGACCGCCGCGAGGAGCTGCGCGAGTACCGCACGCTGGGCGGATGGGTGTTCACCACGTTGGGCCACGTGCCGCGCCCGGGCGAGCACTTCGACGCGAACGGCTACCGGGTGGAGGTGGTGGACATGGACGGCAACCGCATCGACAAGGTGCTCGTGGCGGCCATCGCGGAGCCGGGCGAGGGGACGGGTCCGGCGGGAGGGTGATGACGACGGATCACGGACGAGGGGGAAGCGCGAGCAGTAAAAAGCGCGTTCGTCGCAGGGGAAGCATGAAGCGCTGGGCGGAGGCCGCGGCGCCCCCACCCGCGCTCGCATGACTCGCCCACCCTCCCCCAAAAACCCCTGGGGGAGGGTAGACACGGGACAGCCCAAGCGAGTTGGCGGAGCTTCCCTTCCCGCTGAGCAGGTCGTGGACGGCCGAGATTCGAAACGAGGGGCGACTCTCCTGACGGGCGAGAAAGATTTCTCACTCGTTCCTCGTCGGAATGACAGGTTACTGCGCGTTTTGAGGAAGCGAAATCGCGGACGTTGGATGCGCGCAGCGCCCGGACGCACGAAGCGCCGCAAGGAGATCCTTGCGGCGCTTCGTCATGCCCGGAGTCGGACTCGAACCGACAATTCCTTGCGGAAGGCAGATTTTGAGTCTGCTGCGTATACCGATTTCGCCATCCGGGCGGGCGCGTGAATGTAACGCAGGGGCGTGCCGGAATCAATCGTTCAGAACGGGTTCGGAAAGCGCAGCCCCTGCGCCTCCAGCAGCTGCAGGGCATACAGGGCGCGGCGCATGGCGCGCATGGAATCTCCCGTGGACAGGGCCTCGCGGGCACCGGCCAGCAGGTGCCGCGCCCGGCGCAGGTCCGGGTTTTCGTCGCGCTGCTCCGGTCCGATCCGCGCCTCCACCGCCGCCAGCAGCCGCAGCCCCACGCCCAGCGTGGAGTGCCGCCGCGCGAGCAGCGTTCCGTTCGCCACGTGCGTGACGGCGGTCATGGTGTCGCCCGCGGCGAGCGCGCGGCGGGCGGCGGCGGCCTCGGCGGAAACGCCGCCGGCGGCGGCCTGCAGTTCGGGATAGCGACCGGTTTCCAGCCGCGCGCGGGCGCGGTCCGTCCACGCATCCAGGGCGGCCAGGGGCGCCAGCACACCGCGCATGGGGTCCGGCGAGCGGGCCAGCGAGCCGGCGGCCAGGCGCAGCGCGTCATCCTCCAGCGCGAGCGACTGCTCGATGCGGCCGGCGGCGCGGGCGCGCGCGGCGCCGTCACGAAGCTGGCGCACCTGCGCGGCGGCGGGTCCGTCCGGCGCCAGCCACGGGAGCCAAGTGTCCGCCCGCGCCATCCCCGGCGGCTCGGCCACGGCCACCCACGCGCTTCCGCCCACCACCTGCACGTACGAGGTGGGGGCGGTACCCGCGTCCTCGCACGCGGCGACGACCGGCACGGCGGCGAGCACGGCAATCAGCCGCGCGTGGATCAGGGGCCTGCGGAGCATGGGGATTGTGGTTCGCGCGGGACGGAAAGCGGGACCGCATCGAATCTTAGGCACGCCGCGCCAAGCGGTCAAGCGCCTGCCCCCGCCCGGGTGAATCGCGCGGAGATGCGGGGGCAATCTCCACCGGCGGTCAGGACCGAGCACTCGCACGGACTTCTCCCCCTCATCCCGTACGGGGCAGGCACCCGAGGGTGCCGACAGGTCGTGTACGGGAGAGGGGGCCGGGGGTGAGGGGCCCGGCGGGAGGGCGGCGGACCAGCGCCTTCCCCTCCCGGTCGGAGCGTACGCCGATGCGCCGTCCGCCGTTTTTCCTTTTGTGGCGCCGTTTCACCGTTTTCCGCCCCGGTGTATCCGTACCCGGTGCGCTCGCGCGTGCTTGACACCCCGTTTCGGCGCGGGATAGGTTGACGGACGTTCGAACCACCATTCCGCGAGGCAGACGGTTCCTTGATGACGGACGAGAGAAGCGCGTACGACGAGAAGCTGGAGAGCATTCTCCGCACCGCCGCGCAGATCTTCGCGGAGAAGGGCTACCACCAGGCCAGCATCCGCGACATCGCCCGTGCCACCGGCGTGAGCCTGTCGGGGCTGTACTACTATTTCAACAGCAAGGAAGAGCTCCTCTTTCTCATCCAGGACCACGCCTTCGGCACGCTGCTGGCGAACCTGGAGCGGCTGCTGGACGGGGTGACGGAGCCGCACCGGCGGCTGCGCATCCTGATGGAGAACCACCTGCGCTACTTCATCGCGAACAAGTTCGAGATGAAGGTGCTGTCGCACGAGGCCGAGGCGCTCACGGGCGACTACCAGCGGCGGGTGAACGCCAAGAAGCGGCGGCTCACCGAGATCGCCATGGAGATCCTGCGGGAGCTGCGTCCCGAAGGCGACATCGACCCGCGCGTGGCGACGTTCGCCATGTTCGGGATGATGAACTGGCTGTACAACTGGCACCGGCCGGACCGCGACGCCGCGCTGGACAAGATCGTGGACGACATGTACCGGATCTTTGCCGAGGGCTTTCTGCCCGCGGGCACCAGCGTGCCCGCGGGGGCCGGCGACACCGCGCCGGGCGAGCCCCGCCCTTCCATCTGGCGCTCGGGCGGCGCGGACGAGTAGTCCGCCGCCGGCCCGTGCACTTTCTTTCCCTGGACCGAACTGACTGATGGCAACCGCGAGCGCTGAAGTCCCGACCGAGACCAAGACCCTCGTCCACTACGAGGTGCAGGACGGCGTGGCGATCTTTACCCTGGACGACCCGCCGGCGAACACGTACACGCACGAGATGATGCGTCAGATCGACGACTGCATCCTGCGCGCGCGGTTCGACCCCTCGGTGGACGTGATCGTGATCACGGGCCAGGGCGAGAAGTTCTTTTGCGCCGGCGCCAACATCAACATGCTGCAGAAGGCCGATCCGACCTGGAAGTACTACTTCTGCCTGCACGCCAACGAGACGCTGGTCAAGCTGGAGCACACGCCCAAGCTGGTGATCGCGGCCCTCAACGGCCACACGGTGGGCGGCGGGCTGGAGATCGCCATGGCGGCGGACCTGCGCATCGCGCGCCGCGGCGCCGGCAAGATCGGCCTGCCCGAGGTGGCGCTGGGCGTGCTTCCGGGCACGGGCGGCACGCAGCGGCTCACCAAGCTCGTGGGCGCCAGCAAGGCCATCGAGCTCATGGTGCAGGGCAACAACATCGACTTCGACGAGGCCGCGGCCATGGGCATCGTGAACCGCGTGATCGACGCGGACGGCAAGGACACCTTCCTGGCCTCGGTGCTGGAGTACGCGCGCCAGTTCACGCGCCCCAACAAGGCCACGTTCGCCGTGGGCAACATCAAGCGCAGCTGCCAGAGCGGCGCGGAGCTTCCCCTGGAGCAGGGCCTGGCCCTGGAGCGCGAGTTGCAGGCGCTGCTGTTCAACTCCCAGGACGCCAAGGAAGGCCTGAACGCCTACGTGGAGAAGCGCACGGCGCATTTCACGGGCAAGTAAGCTCGGGCGGCTTGACGGGAGGGCGTGGGCCTCGGCCGGCGCCCTCCTTTTCGTTTGCGGGCGGGTTCGAGCGGGGCAACTGCGGGGGACAGGTTACAGGGTACAGGTGACAGGGGAACGGCCCGTAAGCCGGTATCCTGCCGCGCGCGGGGAACGCGCCGGGGGCGAGCGTGGTAAAGCCGCGCACGCGATGACACGCCGTCCCGGACGCGAAGTTCTCCCCCTCCTGCCCGCGAAGCGGGGGAGGGGGCCGGGGGGAGGGGGCTCTCCGTGGTAGCGGGATCCTCGCTCACCCGCCGGATGCCGATGCCCGCTGGTGCCGTTGCAGTTTGCGGCCGGCGTTGCAGTTCTCCCCTGCCCTATCCCCGGCGTCTGCGCGGGAATCGGCCGGGGACGTGGCGGACGGGCACGCCCGAATCATGCAGTTGCAGAAAAGTCCGGCAGTGGCAGGTGCAGTTCAGCAGGGTGCGACCACAGCGCAGTTCCATCTGCACTTTCAGACATACCAGGCGATGACGGATACGGCGACGCTGGACATCCAGCCGGGACGGCTGTTCATCGGGGGCGAGTGGCAGGACGCCGCCTCCGGCAAGACGTTCGAGACCATCAACCCGGCCACGGCCGAGCCGCTCACCACGGTGGCCGAGGCGTCCAAGGACGACGTGGACCGCGCGGTCAAGGCGGCCCGCACGGCGTTCGAGAGCGACGCGTGGCAGAACATGGACGCCCGCAAGCGCGGCAAGCTGCTGTACGCCATCGCCGACAAGCTGGAGGAGCGCGCCGACGAGCTCGCCCGGCTGGAGACCATGGACAACGGCAAGCCCGTGCGCGAGGCGCGGGCGATCGACATCAAGGAGTCGATCGACTGCTTTCGCTACTACGCGGGGTGGGCGGACAAGATCGCGGGCGACGTGATCCCCGTGCCCGGGCCGTACCTGAACTACACGCGCCGCGAGCCGGTGGGGGTGTGCGGGGCCATCATCCCGTGGAACTACCCGCTGCAGATGGCCGCGTGGAAGGTGGCGCCCGCCATCGCCTGCGGTAACACCATGATCCTCAAGCCCGCGGAGCAGACGCCGCTCACGGCCCTGGAGCTGGCCCGCGCCGCGTCCGACGCGGGGCTGCCGGCCGGCGTGCTGAACGTGCTGCCGGGCTTCGGCGAATCCGCCGGCGGGGCGCTGGTGAACCACCCGGACGTGGACAAGATCGCCTTCACGGGATCCACCGCCATCGGCAAGCTCATCCAGCGGCAGGCGGCGGACACGCTCAAGAAGGTGTCGCTGGAGCTGGGCGGCAAGAGCCCCAACATCGTCCTGGAAGACGCGGACGTGGACGCGGCTGTGCGCGGCGCCAGCATGGCCATCTTCTACAACACGGGCCAGGCGTGCACGGCGGGCTCGCGCCTGCTCGTCCACGAGAAGATCCGCGACGAGTTCGTGGAAAAGCTGCTCAAGCGCGCCGCCGGCTACGTGCCCGGCGACCCGCTGAACCCCAAGACGCGCCTGGGGCCGCTCGTGAGCGAGGAGCAGCTGGACCGGGTGATGGGGTACATCGAGAAGGGCAAGGCCGAGGGCGCGGAGCTGCTGATGGGCGGCGACCGCGTGGAGGTGGACGGCAAGCGCGGCTACTTCCTGAACCCCACGGTCTTCGGCTCGGTGACGTCGCCCATGACGATCGCCTGCGAAGAGATCTTCGGGCCCGTGCTGGCCGTGCAGACGTTCGCCGACATGGACGAGGCCATCGCCATCGGCAACGCGACGGAGTACGGGCTGGCGGCGGCCGTGTGGACGCAGGACGTGCGCAAGGCCCACCACGTGGCGCACAAGCTGCGCGCGGGCACCGTGTGGATCAACACGTACCACAACCTGGACACGGCCAGCCCCTTCGGCGGCTACAAGCAGTCCGGCTACGGCCGCGAGCTGGGCCGCTACGCGCTGGACCTGTACACGCAGGTCAAGAGCGTGTGGGTGAATTTGGGATGAACAGCAGTACCTAGTGCCAAGTGCCCAGTGCCGAGCAACGGCGCTGGGCACTTGGTTTAGATCCTCAACGTACATCTTGGGCATCTGCATGGTTGTCGGAGGACGCGAGTTCGAAAGCCGAGTAGCAGAGGAGATAGAGGCGGAGTTAGAGTTCGGGTACTTGGGGATAGATCCCGCCTGCGCCAAAGTCTTCCGCCAAAAGGCCTATCCATCGCGAGATCGCGGTGCGGAGATCGTGTTTGACATAGTCATTGAAATCTATAGAAGAGGCGCCACTCAGCCTTTCTTGATTTGGGTTTGGGAATGCAAGGATCACAAGCGGCCGATTGAGCCCGGAGCAGTAGAAAAATTTCATACTCAGCTACAGCAGATTGGCTCTGACAAAACCAAAGGCACCATGGTGGTGCGAGGAAAATACCGCCAAAGCGCGATTAACTTCGCACAGAATCATGGAATCGGCTTGGCTCGACTGGTGGATGAGCGTCTGTCGTACGTGATGGAGTGCCGTGTCCCTACCGAATCGGCACCTCCTACTCAGCGTGAGTATGCAGCTGGGCTAACGGCGGGCCTGCGCGCATCCACCGGCTCCCAGTTTTATGCCCTGTCCACAAACGGCACCTTTATGGACGATCTCGGATCGCTGATCAAAGTGGAGTACGAGACGCAGCAACAGTCGCTTCTTACAGATTCCCAATGACTGACGCATACATCCTGGACGCCGTCCGCACGCCCGTGGGCCGGTTCGGCGGCGCGTTCGCATCCGTGCGGCCGGACGACCTGGCGGCGACCGTCGTGCGCGCGATCGTGGAGCGGACGGGGGTCGATCCCTCCACCGTGGACGACGTGATCTTCGGGTGCGCCAACCAGGCGGGCGAGGACAACCGCAACGTGGGGCGGATGGCGCTCCTGCTCGCCGGCCTTCCCGTCACCGTGGCGGGGCAGACGGTGAACCGGCTGTGCGGATCGGGGCTGGAGGCCGTGCGCAGCGCCATGCACGCCATCCGCGCCGGCGAGGGCGAGACGTTCATCGCGGGGGGCGTGGAGAGCATGACCCGCGCGCCCTGGGTGATGCTCAAGCCGGAGGAGGGCTACGCCCGTGGCGTGCCGCAGATGGCGGATTCGCTCCTGGGATGGCGCTTCGTCAATCCCAAGATGCCGCCGGAGTGGACCGTGAGCCTGGGCGAGACGGCGGAGATCGTGGCGGAGGAGTTCGGCGTGTCGCGCGAGGACCAGGACCGGTTCTCCTTCGAGAGCCAGCAGCGCGCGGCCAAGGCCATGGCGGAGGGGCACTTCGCGGGCGAGATCGTCCCCGTGGAGGTGCCGCAGCGCAAGGGGCCGCCCAAGGTCGTCGATACCGACGAGCACCCGCGCGCCGACACGACGCTGGAGGCGCTGACGGGGCTCAAGGCGGCCTTCCGCAAGCAGAACGGCACCGTCACGGCCGGCAACTCGTCCGGCCTCAACGACGGCGCGTCCGCCCTGCTGGTGGCGTCCGGCCCGGCGGCGGAGCGGATGGGCGTGAAGCCCATGGCGCGCATCGTGGCCAGCGCGGTGGCGGGGGTGGAGCCGCAGCGGATGGGGATCGGCCCCGTGCCGGCCTCGCGCAAGGCGCTGGCGCTGGCCGGGCTGGAAGTCGGCGACATCGGCCTGGTGGAGCTGAACGAGGCGTTCGCGGCGCAGTCGGTGGCGTGCGTGCGGGGGCTGGGCATCGACCCGGCGATCGTGAACGTCTCCGGCGGCGCCGTGGCGGTGGGGCATCCGCTGGGGTCGTCCGGCGCCCGCATCCTCACCACGCTCGTGCACGAGATGCACCGGCAGGGCGTGCGCTACGGGCTGGCGTCCATGTGCATCGGCGTGGGCCAGGGGATCGCCATGATCGTGGAGCGGACGGAACGATGAGCGCGCCCGCCGCCGCATCCGCCGACACCGTCCTGCTGCGCGTGGACGAGGACGGCGTCGCCTGGATCACGCTCAACCGTCCCGACCGGCTGAACGCCTTCGCCGGCGACATGCGCACCCGCTTGCACGACGCGCTGGACCGCGCCGCGACGGATCCCGGGGTGCGCGTGATCGTCATCACGGGGGCGGGCCGCGGCTTTTGCACGGGCGCGGACGTGGAGGTGATGAGCGACCTGCTGCAGCGCGGCGACGACGACACCTTCGAGGGGCTCGTGGAGGCCGGGATGCGCGCCGTCCGCCGGCTGCGCACCATCGAGAAGCCCGTGGTCGCGGCCGTGAACGGGCCAGCGGCGGGCGCGGGCGCGTCGCTGGCCCTGGCGTGCGACTTCCGCATCGCCAGCGAGCGGGCTTCCATCGGGTTCACGTTCAACCGCATCGGCCTGCACCCGGACTGGGGCGCCACGTATACCCTGCCCCGCCTGGTCGGTCCCGGGCGCGCGGCGGAGCTGGTGATGAGCGGGCGGATGGTGGACGCGCGCGAGGCGGAGCGCATCGGCCTGTTCGAGCGCGTGTTCACCGACGACTGGTTCGAGGACGAGGTAAAGAAGATCGTGAAGGAGCTCGCCGCCAAGCCGCCCCTGGCCCTCCAACTCGCCAAGCAGACGCTCGCCGCGTCGCCGGCGTCGGAGCTGGACGCGATGCTCACGATGGAGGGTGAGCGCCAGATGCGCTGCTTCCGCTCCGCGGACGCGAAGGAGGGAATCTCCGCGTTCAACGAGAAGCGCAAGCCGGTGTTCCGGGGGGAGTAGACGGGGGTCGCATGGATTCGCGCTGGAACAGGGGACTCATAATCCCTTGGCCCACTCGAACGTGGCTCGCCCGGTCAACGAAGCCGGTCTCTCCCGGTGAAGAGGGATCGCGCTCGCCGGCGAAGTCCGGGCAGAGCGAATGAATTCGCCGCAACGACGACACGAAGTCCGCCTGCGCGGACTGGTCCGGCACGGGCGAGTGCCACGCAGGAAAGCACAGTTCGCCGGTCGGGCCCCCCTGAAAGGCCGGAGTTCGGCCGGGATCCAGCCGGGGGTGGCCGAGTCCCGGCCGAGCGAATGAATTCGCCGCTGGAAAGTCGCGAAGTCCGCCTGCGCGGACTGGTCCGGCACGGGCGAGTGCCACGCAGGTAAACAGGATGCAGGCGGAGCCGACGCTGGGCTCAGGCGGGCTCGCCTGTCGCCCCACCCCTGCTACCACCGGAACAAGTCATATTCTAGATTCATGATGGGGCCGATGCCGGCCCGCTCAGTCCCTTCCCCTCCTGCCTGCCCCACCGCCACACCCGATGCTCTTCAATTCGTTCACGTTCGCGTTCTTCTTTCCGTTCGTCGTCGCGGTTTACTTCGCCACTCCGCACCGCTGGCGGTGGGCGGTGCTGCTGGCGGCGAGCTACTACTTCTACGGCTCGTGGAGGCCGGAGTACCTGCTGCTGCTCATGGCCAGCACCGGCGTGGACTACTGGGCCGCCCTGCGGATGGAGGACGCGACCACCCAGGCGCGGCGCAAGGCGTGGCTGGGGGTGAGCCTGGCGGGCAACCTGGGAATGCTGGGATACTTCAAGTACGTGGCGTTCCTCACGGACTCGCTGCGCGCGGGGCTCGCGCCGCTGGGCATCACGCTGCAGGACTCGCCGGCGTTCCATCCCCTGCTCCCCGTGGGCATCAGCTTCTACGTATTCCAGACGCTGGCGTACTCCATCGACGTGTACCGCGGCACCATCCCCGCCGAGCGGCACCTGGGGCGCTTCGCGCTGTACGTCGCGTTCTTTCCGCAGCTGGTGGCGGGGCCCATCGAGCGCGCGGGGAGCCTGCTGCCGCAGTTCACGGAGGTCAAGCGGTTCCACGGCGGGCGCGTGGTGAGCGGGCTCACGCGGATGGGGTGGGGCTTCTTTCAGAAGTGCGTGATCGCGGACCGGCTGGCCCCGTTCGTCAACGAGGTGTTCGCGGGCGGCGGGGCGCCGCAGACGGCGGGCGCCGTGCTGCTGGCTTCGTACTTCTTCTACTTCCAGATCTACGCGGACTTCTCCGGCTACACCGACATCGCCATCGGCAGCGCGCGGGTGATGGGCTTCGGGCTGGCGGAGAACTTCGACCGGGCGTACCTGTCCCGCACGGTGTCGGAGCAGTGGCGGCGCTGGCACATGACGCTCATGTCGTGGTTCCGCGACTACCTCATGCGCCCGCTGGGCTTCAGCCGCCCCGGCCGGCCCAAGTGGATGCGCAACATCCTCATCGTCTTCCTGGTGAGCGGCCTGTGGCATGGCGCGGCGTGGACGTTCGCCGCGTGGGGGCTGCTGAACGCCATCTTCGTCATCACCGGCGACTCCACCCGCCGCCGGCGCGACCGGGCGTGGGAGCGCGCGGCGGATGCGCTGTCGGGCCGATGGGCGGGCGCGGGCCGGCTGCTGCTGGGCGCGCGGGCCGCCATGCAGCCCCTGCTCGTGTTCAACCTGATGGCGCTGTCGCTCATCTTCTTCCGCGCGCCCAGCATCGGCCGGGCGCTGGAGATGTTCGGCACCCTGTTCGGGTCCCCGGGGACGCTGCTCTCCCTGCGCGCCCTGCCGCTGCCCCCGTACCAGCTGCTGGTGGCGGGCGCGGCCGTCGGCCTGTTCCTGCTGGTGGACGGCTGGGGGCGCGTGCACCGCTGGCCGGAGCGCTTCGCCGTGCAGCCCCGGTGGGTGCGCTGGTCGCTGGCGTACGGCGTGGGGCTCGTGGTGCTGATGTTCGGCGAGTTCAACCTCACCGAGTTCTTCTACTTCCAGTTCTGATGCCCATGACGCGCGCGTGGAGGGACGGGCTGCGCTTCGTCGCGGGGGGCGTGGCGGCGTTCGCGGCGGTGTACGCGCTGAGCGAGGCGCTGGCGCCCGTGTACGCGGACGCGCAGGGGAAGGTGGCGCTGTTCCGCGAGCGCGGCGCGGAGGTGCGGGCCGTGAGCGTGGGCAACTCGCACAGCGGCGCCATGGACTTCGCGGCGCTGGACCTGCCCGGGATGCACTTCTGGAACGCGGGGCAGGACCCGTTCGAGGCCATGTTCATGGCGCGCTACGCGGCGGAGCGGGCGCCGCGGCTTCGCTACGTGCTGCTGACGGCCTCGTACGGATTCGAGCGGCTGAACAACGCGGCGATGACGAGCGCGGACTACACGGCCATCCGCCGCGGCGCCTACCTGCGGACGGGCGTTCCGCGCTGGATTCCCGGCGACCGCAACCTGTGGATCGGCGCCCGGCTGGCGCCCGTCGCGCGCACGGACCAGTGGTCGGGCGTGGCGGCGCGGCTGGCCGGGCTTCCCCGCCCGGCCGTGGGACTGGCGCCGGACGGCACGGTGCTCACGCCCCCCCCGCCCCGCCCCTCCGCGGACTCGCTGGCGAAGTACGCCCCGTGGCAGGCCGGCATCCACGACGCGCGCGCGGCCGAGTCGCTGGCGCGGGACCCCGCCACACCCGCGCGGATGGCCGCGGGGCTGGAGGCGCTCGCCCGCGAGCTGCGCGCGCGCGGCATCGTCCTGGTGCTGTACACGCCCCCGTACCACCACACTTACCTGCGCCTGGTGCCCCCGGGCGTCGTGGAGGGGACGCGCCGCGCCCTGCAGCCCGCCCTGCGCCATCCCAACGTGGTCTGGCTGGACTTCGGCACGCACCCGGCCTTCACGCGGACGGACACGCTGTTCAAGGACAGCGACCACCTGAACCCGGACGGCGCGCGGGTCTTTTCCGCCCTGCTGCGCCGCTGCCTGGATGGCCTTCCCGCGGCCGGCGGGCGCGGCGGGACGATGCCGGATGGTTGCCCCGGGGCGGCCGGGCCCGTAGCATCCCGCGGGCGCACGGCCGGCGCGCCCGCGTCCGCCGGGGCGGCGGCGGCACCGGCATCCTTTCACCCGCGGGACGAGACCCCAGAGTGAGCGAGAACGAAATCCACCGCGTGGCCGTGCTGGGCGCGGGAACGATGGGCAGCGGCATCGCGCAGGTGTGCGCCATGGCGGGGTACGACGTGGCGCTGCACGATCCGCAGGAGGACGCCATGGAGCGCGCCCTGAACACCATCCGCGGCAACCTGGACAAGGGCGTGGACCGCGGCAAGGTGAGCCTGGAGATGCGCGACCTGGCCATGCGCAGCCTGCGCAAGGCGCCCACGCTGGCGGACGCCGCGGCCACGGCGGACCTGGTGATCGAGGCGGCGCCGGAGCGGATGGACCTGAAGACGGCGCTCTTCGAAGAGGTGGACCGCCACGCGCCCGCGCACGCCCTGCTGGGCACCAACACGTCGTCGCTCAGCGTGAGCCGCATCGCCGCGGCCACGGGGCGGCCGGAGCGCGTGATCGGGCTGCACTTCTTCAACCCCGTGCACATCATGAAGCTGCTGGAGGTGGTGCGCGGGGGCGAGACGTCCCAGGCCGCCCTGGACGCCGCGCTCACCTTTGCGCGCCGCATCGGCAAGGAGCCCATCGTCGTCACGGACACGCCCGGCTTCGCGTCGTCGCGCCTGGGCGTGGTGCTGGGGCTGGAGGCCATGCGGATGGTGGAGCAGGGCGTGGCCACGCCGCAGGACATCGACAAGGCCATGGAGCTGGGCTACAACCACCCCATGGGCCCCCTCAAGCTGACGGACCTGGTGGGGCTGGACGTGCGGCTGGGGATCGCGGAGTACCTGCACGGGGAGCTGGGCGGCGAGCAGTACCGGCCGCCGGAGCTGCTGCGGCGGATGGTGGCGGAGGGCAAGCTGGGCAAGAAGAGCGGGCAGGGGTTCTACGACTGGCGGGAGCCGGGCGCATAATCATACGTTCATCGCGCCCCGTCCCCGCCCGCGGGGCATCGTCCACCGCAACGATCCCACACACACCAGCATGCGCGTGACCAGCGCCCTCGCCCGGGGCTTTCTCCCGTTCGCTCTCGCCCTGTCCCTTGCCGCCTGCGACGAGTCGCCGGCGGAGCCGGCGCCGCAGGGGCCGCAGTCCACCTTCCTGTCGATCACCAGCACCGTCGGCGACTACATCGCCCAGGGGCAGTCGGCGCGGTACGGCGTCACCAGCGGCCAGTGGAGCACGCAGGTTTCCGCCGACCGGCGGGAGGTGACCGTCAACTACAACGACGCGCGCGACGCGTGGAACCTGATCCTTGCCGCCCCGCGGGGAGAGGCCCTGCGCAAGGGCACCTACTCGGCCGCGACCCAGTACCCGTTCCAGGCCGCCACGTCGCCGGGACTGATCTTCTTCGGAAACGCCCGAACATGCAGCACGGTCAAGGGTAGCTTCGTGATCCACGACATCGACATCAGCAGCACCGGCGAGGTGGATCGTCTCCACGCGACGTTCCGGCAGCACTGCGGGGGCGGCGCCAGTTACCTGGACGGCGAGGTCGCCATCCTCGACAACCCCCTGCGCTAGCCATCATGTCCTTCGAGACGCTGCGGATGGAGACGGACGGCGCCGTCGCCGTGCTGACCATCGACCGCCCCGAGAAGCGCAACGCCCTCAGCGGCCAGGTGCGCGCCGAGCTCATCGCTGCCCTGGACACCCTGCGCGACGACGACGGGGTGCGCGTGGTGGTCGTAACCGGCGCGGGCGACAAGGCCTTCGTGGCCGGCGCCGACATCGCCGAGTTCGCGCAGCGCACGCCCCTGGAGCAGCGGGCCACGATGACGGGGCGCCGCGTGTTCGACGAGATCGCGGCGTTTCCCAAGCCCGTGATCGCCATGATCAACGGGTTTTGCCTGGGGGGCGGATGCGAGCTGGCGCTGGCGTGCGACGTCCGCGTGGCGGCGGACACGGCGAGGTTCGGGCAGCCGGAGATCAACCTGGGGATCATCCCCGGGGGTGGCGGCACGCAGCGGCTGCCGCGCGTGGTGGGGATGGGGCAGGCGATGCGGCTCGTCCTCTCCGGCGAGCTGATCGACGCGGCCGAGGCGCTGCGCATCGGCCTGGCGGACGTGGTGCACCCCGCGGCCGAGCTGCGCGAGCGGACGATGGAGTTCGCCCGGGCCATGGCGGGCAAGTCGCCCGTGGCGCTGCGGATGGCCAAGTCCGCCGTCCGCGCCGCCGCGGAGATGCCCCTGGCCGCCGGGCTGCAGTACGAGACGGAGCTGTTCGTCACCTGCTTCGCCAGCGACGACAAGCGCGAGGGCGTCGCCGCGTTCCTGGAGAAGCGCCCGGCGCAGTTCACGGGACGCTGATCCCGCGAAGCCCAGCGGGAGAGATGGAAGGACATCCGGACCGGCGCCGCTCCGGATCGGAGGAACGAACGAGGCCGGGAGCGCGTGCTCCCGGCCTCGTTCGTATTTCCATCGGGACGTCCGCCGCGGCTCAGCCCACCGCGAGGGGGCCCTCGCTGAACTTGCGGGCGTGCTCGCCCACGATGGGCAGCTCCCACTGGCGGCCCTGGAAGGCCATGAACATCAGCGCCAGCCACAGCGCCACGGAAACCAGCATGAAGACCATCGCCAGCCCCAGCGCGAACAGCCACCCGATGAACGGGATGCGCCCCAGCACGGCGTTGAAGACGTTCAGCACCACGTTCACCACGATGAGCGCGATCCATACCAGCGTGGACTGCATGGCGTGAAAGCGCACGAACCGGCTCTGCTTCTCCATCAGCACGAAGAAGATGCCGGTGATGGGTCCCAGCGCGTACGCCAGCGCGCCGGCGACGTTGGCGGAGAGGCCGGTGCTGGAGGGGGTGTGCAGGTCGGACATGGGGCGCCTCGAGGTCAGAAGATTCGGCGGGAGGGCCGCGGAACGGCCAACCAGTACAGCAGACCCCTGTACGGAGCAGATCAACGGTTGGATTCAAGGGTGGTACGGCACGCCCGCGGCATTGCTCCAGGCGCGGAGAAAAGGTCGCGCAGGCGGACGACGTCGCGGCGTCCGGGCCGGTTGCGGAGATTCCCGGCCACCCCGTAGTTTTCGCGTGTGCCGCGGCGGATGGAGATGGACGCCGCGGCCGCCCCGATCCGCTCTCCCGCCGTACGCGCACGCCCGCCGCGGTCCGCACCCCAACCGAGAAACCGGCCCCATGCTCGAGACCTTTACGCTGGACACCTTTCAGCCGCACGTGGGCGAGCTGTTCCACGTCGTCGTGGACGAGGACAACCGCGTGCCCACCAAGCTCACCGAGGTGCACCGCTGGGGTCCGGGTGCGGCCGCGGGGCGCGACCGGGTGCCGTTCTCGCTCGTCTTTCACACCGTGCCGCAGGCGCCCGTCCTCCCGCAGCAGATCTACCGCGTGGAGAGCGAGGTGATGGATGCCATGGAGCTGTTCCTGGCCCCCATCGGCCCCGACGAGCGCGGCATGCGCTACGAGGCCGTGTTCACCTGAGGGGACTGTTTGGGTACGTCGTGGGAGAGGCCCCGGCAGCGAACGCTGCCCGGGGCCTCTCCCGTACTGTTGAAGGCCTGCGGTCAGGGTGTCGTGCAGTTCCCCGCCGTCATCTCTACCACCGCCCCACCAAAAGCCTCCACGCTGGCCCCGCCGACATCGCGGCTGGAGACGAATGCCTCCACCTGGGCCTCTGTCGCGCCGCTGGCGGGCACCAGCCCCTGCAGTTCCAGCGTGTTGCCCGTGTACTGCTCCAGCCAGTAATCGGTGTTGAAGCCGCCCCCACCCGACACCTGGTTGTTGGAGAGGCTTGCGCAGGTGCGGTTGCTCTCCCCGGCCGAGCCGTTGCCTGCCACCAGGTATACACCCGTGAAGGAGAAGCTGCCCCCCGCCGTGATCGAGTTGTCACGGATGATCAGGTCGGCGGTGCCGGTGCCGGTATTGCGGGCGCCGCCTCGAAGGCCAATGGAGTAGCCGGCGATGGTGTTGTTCGCTACCTCCACGACCGCGGAACCCGCACCATCCACCACCACGTCCACGCCAATCCCCGCATTACCGGCAGACGAGGTGGTGATGGAGGCGTTGTTGGCGACCGTTCCCCGCATCGCCGCGGAGCCGCTGGAGGTAACGAAGACGCCGTTGCCTGCCACGCTGCTGACGAGCGGGTTCCCCGTGATCTCGAAGGTGGTGCTACTGGTACCGGTGCCCGTCAACGCCAGTGCGGTGTTGCAGCCGGAAATCGTGTTTCCCGTCGCAGTGACCAGGGAGCGGGCTGTCGTCTGCGCGTCCACCTGGACGCACTCTTGGCCACCGCTCGCGACGGTGCTCCCCTGCAAGACCGTGTGGAAGTTGGCTCCGTTGCGCAGAGCCACCAGCACGCCCTCGGACGCGCCGTTGAGCCCAGCCTGGGTGAACGTGCTGCCCGTGATGGTAAGCACGTCCGCGGCACCCGGGAAAGCGTTGAGCGCGGAGACGTTCCGTACGAGCATGCTGCGTCCACCCGAGCGGACGATCGTCGTCCCGGTGACGGTGTTCCCCGTGCCGAACAGGCCGAAGAGGTAGATCCCGCCTTCGGAGGCGTCATTCCCAGCGTCCTCGATGACGCTGTTCGTCACCGACAGACCGGTCACGTTCACTCCCGTGATCCCCTGTTCCACCGAGCCGTCGATCACCACGCGGTCCAGGGTGACGCCCTGCACGTTCAGCAGCTTTACGGCGCCATTGCATCCGGCATTGGTGTTTGTGTCGCACACGCCCGCGGCGCCGCCATCTACCGTCGCGGCGTTCACCAGGTTCATCAGGTGCAGTTCGACGTCGCGCGCGTCCGTGGCCTGTACGCCTGCAACGCCGGTGTTCTGGATGGTGCCGCCGGACCCCGCCGCGCCCGTCCCGGTCACCTGCAGGCCGTTCAGCGCGCCGGTGTTGTCCAGCACGATGCCGTTGTCGCCGCCCGAGGCGCTGATGCTGCGGAAGCTGAGCCCCGCCGCGCCGATGGTCGTGTTCTCCACCCGCAGCGCCGTCCCGCCCGCGCTCACGAGTGTGTTGCCCGCGCCCGTCACCGTCACCGTCCCACCGCCCGTCGCCTCGAAACCCGTGCCCGTGGTCGTCGAGAGGGCCAGCCCACCGCCCGCAAAGGAGATGGTCGAACCCGTATTGTTCAGCAGCCGCACGCCGGGATTGGTCCCCGTCGACAGCGTCTTGCTGGAGCCCGTGAAGGCCACGGTGCCGCCGGAGCCGTTCTGCACCGCGATGCCGCTCCCCGTGGAAGCGATGGTGCCGCCAAAGGTCAGCGCGCCGCCCGTGCGGTTGGCCACGAACACGGCCAGCGGCCCCGTCGCCACGACGTCGCCGCCGTAGGTGAACACGCCGTCGCCGCCCGTCACGTCCACGCCGGCCGTCGTGGCGCCGGTGATGGTGCCCTCCGCGGCGGAGAAGCTGCCACCGATCCCCAGCAGGCGAATGCCCGCCCCCGTGCTGCCGCTGGACGACAGCGCCTCGAACGCGCCGAACACGTCGCCCGACGCAAGGTCCAGCGCCGGGCCCCCGTTGGCCGCCACGGACACGGAACCCACCGTAAGCGTGCCGAAGCCGGCCCCCGCGATCCCCGCACCGGCCGTGGAGGACACGTCCAGTCCCTGCACCACGTTGCCCGTGGAGATCTGCACCGTCGCGCCCGCATCCGTCCGCGTCACCGTGGGCGCGGAGCCGGCGGCCAGCAGCACCACCGTCTGCCCGTTGAGCGTGGCCGTCACGCTGGACGGCACCCCCTGCCCCGTGAGCGACTGCCCCGTCTTGAGGACGATCCCCTCGTCATACCCGGCCGTCGTGCCGTTGCCGGAGCGCACGAAGATCGTCTCGCCCGCCGCCGACGCGCCCTCCGCCGCCTTGAGCGTGGTGAACGGCGACGCGTCACGCCCGTCGCCCGGCGCCGTGCCGGCGTTGTCCACGTACCACACGCGGTAGGCGGAGACCACCATCACCGTGCCGGTGGCGGAATCGACGCCGTCCGTGACCGTGTACTCGAAGCTGTCCTGCCCCGTGAAGCCCGCCGCGCTCAGGTAGGTGAAGCTGCCGTCCGCGTTCAGCGTCACCGTGCCGCCGGACGCCGTGGGGAAGGTCCCCGCGACCACGGAGAGCGGATTCGCTTCCCCGTCGGTGTCGTTGGCCAGCACGCCCGGCGCGGCCACCGGCACGCTCACGTTGCCGATCGCGTCGAACGTATCCGGGTTGGCCACCGGCGGCGTGTTGGGATTGAAGACGACGAGCGTGGCGCTCCCCGAGGCCGCCTGCGAGGTGGCGGTGATGGTCGCCTGCCCCACGGCTACGCCCGTCGCGAGCCCGTTCCCGTCCACCGTGGCCACGCCCGGGTTGGACGACGACCAGGTGACGGTGGGATTGGCGACCGGGTTACCGTGCAGGTCCAGCACGGTGGCCGTGAACTGCTGCGTCCCGCCCACGGGGACGGCGGCCGAGTCGGGCGACACGATCACCTGCCCGGCGATGCCCGTCTCGATGCGGAACTTGATGGGGAGCGTGCGCCCGTCCTGCAGCGCGATGTACTGCTGCGTGTCGACGTTCTTGAGCTCCTTGCCGGAGTTCACCACGTCCACGTCCGCGAAGCCCAGGCGAAACGCGCCCACGAACACGGAGATGCGGTACGTCCGCGCGGGATCCAGGTCGAACTGGTTCGTGTGCCAGTTCACCTGATACGACGACGTACCCACGGTCACCACCTGTCCGCCCGTGCCGCTCGTGGTCGTGTACTGCGCGATCAGGGGGCCGCACGCGGCGCCCGCCAGCTCGCAGATCTCCACGCGCGGCTGCAGGCCCCCGTCGAAGGTGCCCGGGTACGAGGGGTTGGGCACCATCGGCGGGAGGAAGTAGAAGCCCGGCACGGCGCCCGCGTGCGCCGCGTCGGAGATGGTCTGTGCCGGGCCCGCATCACCGGGCGCGGCGGGGGCGGTCACGTCGCCGGCGCACGCGGCGGCGGTGAAGAGGAGGGCCGCACGCGCGGCATGCTTCAGACGGAACATACAGCTCCTGGAGCAAGAGGTGTGGGGGGACGAAGGGCGTTCCGGAACCGCGAAAACCTGTCTCCACGCTGGCGCGAGACGAGCGGAAGCAGGGTTTGTCGGGTTCTGGTTTTATGCCCTGGACCGGGCCCAGTGGGATCCGCCCGTGTGCGTGGGAGGGCGCACACCTGCGGCAGTTCCCGGTGGCAGATCAGAAGGCAGGATTCAAACCTATCCCGGTACCGCTGCAGGGACCGCAATCCAGCAGCGATCATAAGCGATCCAGCGTTTTGAAGAGGCTGCGCAACCGGGACTTGCCTGCCCCAAGTGTGGCGCTACGGGTACAGGGATCGACACCAGGGATCCAGGACTTCCGCGGCAGGCGAGGGTTTTCAGTCCATCGGATGGCAGCGGGAATCCGTGGTCTCGATAGGCAGAAAAAGGGCGGTGGATCATCTACACCGGCCCTCATGGTCCCGGACCGGGTGGTGATGCCAGCGCGCCGCCTTCGACATGCAAAATCGGTGGCCTGGATGGGTGGAAATGAGCAGAGGGCCGCGGAGATCTCTCTCCGCGGCCCTCTGCCGTCGATTCCAGCCTCCACCCGGAGATCAGCCCCCGGCGGATACCGCCACCGGGTGGCGCTCCATCAGCAGGTAGACGCCCCGTTCCGCTGCCTGCACGAAGCCGAGCCGCTCGTACAGCCTGCGCGCGGGATTGAAGATCTCGACGTGGATGCTGACCTTGCGCCCGCTCGCATCGCCCTCGTCCAGGAGGCGGCGGAGCAGCCGGGTGCCCAGGCCGCGGCCCCGGTGCTCCGGCATGAGTGCGATGTCGACGATGCGGATCTCCTCCGCCCAGCGGGCCACATACAGCCGGCCGAAGGGCAAATCGCCATCTCCCAGGATCAGGTCCCAGGAGGTGTCGTTGTAGTTCTCCTGCCAGTACTGGTGCTGCGCGTGGAACTGCTGCGTGACGAACGCTGCCTTCTGCTCCGGCGTCCAGTCCACCTGCTTGAGCTCGTCCTCGCGCGTGGTGGCGTACAGCCGGTGCAGGAACTCCATGTCGGCGTCCGTGATGGGACGCAGGGTGATGTTCATCTCGGGAGAAGATTTCGAGGTCGCGCACCCGAAAGCACGCTATCGCTTTCGGACAATATGCCCCAACAAGGCGCAAAGGGGGCGGCACGGTGGCCGCCCCCTTTGCTGAACCGCGATTTCTGCGTCAGGGCCGCTGTGGGAAGACTCCCTGCAGCGCGATGCAGAAGTTGAGGGTGAGGTACGGCTGCATGTTGTTGTGCGGCAGCCCGCCACCGGCAAGCGATAGCGTCTGCGGTGCCATCATCGTCTGGCTCGCGGCCGTGTCGTACATCAGGCCGCCCTGCGCGCGCGCCATGGCGACGGTGGGTGAGGGGGTGCGGCTGTTGGCGGGGCCGTTGTTGGCCATCATGGAATGCGTGTGCAGCGGGATCTCGCTCACCAGCAGGGTGATGCTCTCCGTTCCGGACATCTCCCCCAGAAACCGCTCGCTCAAGCCCTGCCCCTGCCCTGTCTGCATCGGCGCGGTGCCCTGCAGATCGGGGAGCGCGAACGTGCTCTTGCCATCACCACCGTAGTACGTGCCCAGCAGCGCGAACAGCGCGGTATTCTGCGAGATCGGTATCAGCTGGCCGTCGCAGAACGCCCACCCAGTGGGGGCGAAGTTGAACGGAAAGATCCGGATTTCCGCGAGGAACTGGTCAGACATGGCGGCGGCTCCTCAGGTCTGGCTCGGGAAGACCCCGAACAGGGAGATGATGAAGTTGATCACGAGGAACGGCTGCGTGTTCTCATGCGGCTGGCTGCCGCCCTGCGGAGAGACCGCGCTCGGGTGCAGGGGCACGTTGCCCGCCACGCCCCGATAGATGTCGATTGCCGTGGGGGCGGCAAGGACGTTGTTCGACACCAGGTTCGAGAGCGCGCTCTGCGTCGAGGCAACCATCGGGTGGGTGTGAACGGGGATCTGCTGCACCGTCAGCGTCTCCTGCTCCGTCCCCGCCATCTCCCCGATCTGGTAGGTCGTACCATCCGGCCCCGTGCCCATGTGAATAGGCACGCGGCTGGCCAGATTGGGCAGGTTGAACGTCTCCTGCCCGTCGCCGCCGTAGGTGGTGCCGATGAGCTGGAAAAGGACCTCGTTCTCCGAGATGGGCAGTTGCTGACCCTCGCAGAACATCCATCCATTAGGGGCGAAGTTTCCGGCGAACATCCGGATCTCGCCCACGTAAGGCTGTGCCATGGGTGTGGTCTCCGGATCAGTTGCGGGAGGGGAAGATGCCCTGGAGCGCGATGATGAAGTTCAGCGTCAGGTACGGCATCATGTTGTTGTGCGCCTGGCTCCCGCCCACGCTCGAGACGGTGGCGGGCTCCAGCGTCGTGAGGGCGCTGGGGTCGGCGTAGATGTCAGCCGAGGCGTTCGCAAGGAGGGTAGTGTTCGCCGGGATGGGTGTGGTGGCGGTAGTGTTTGCCCCCATGGCCGCGTGCGTGTGCGTGGGGAGCTGCTGGATGTTCACCGTCACGCTCGTGCTGCCGGCCGCTTCACCCAGCGTGTGGCCGTTGCCCATGTGAATGGGCACCCTCCCCCGGAGGTTGGGAAGGGCAAACGTCGTCTGGCCGTTGCCGCCGTAGGTGGTGCCCAGGAGCGCGAAGAGTGCCTGGTTCTGGTTGATGGGCAGGAACTGCCCATTACAGAGGGCCCAGCCCTTGGGTGGAAAGTTGAAGGAGACGACCTTGATCTCCGATAGGAAGGGTTCCGACATGGCCTCCTCGTGGGTGTAGCGTGGATGGGACCTGCACGGGGTCATGCACCTGCGGAACTGCGTTCCTGCTCGGGCGGGGCAGCGCTCCGCGCGCTACCCCGCCCCTTCCTGCCCGTTGTTTCCTGCTTCCTTCGCCGTCGCTCCTGCGCGGCGCGTCAGGCGCGAAGGGTCCTTACGGCGTCGCGCACGTCGCCGCCGTGTAGTTGATCACTTCCGCGCCGAACGCCTCGACCTTGCCCACGCCCGCCGGCGGCGGGCTGGGGTCGGAGGCATCGACGTGCGTTTCAACCTGCGCCTCCGTGGCGCCGGACGCGGGCACCAGCCCCTGGAACTGGATCACGTTGTTGAAGCCTGCGGTCGGCGCGTCCCAGACTTCCATCCAGTAGTGCTCCGTGAACCCCGCGGTCGTGGACGTCTGGTTGTTTGAGAGGTTGAAGCAGAGGCGAACGGACTCGCCGGCGGCGTCGTTGCCCGCCATGAGCATCACCGGCCACTGCGCGAACAGGCCGCCCGAGTTGAAGACGTTGTTCGACACGTTCGCGTCCACCGAGCCGCCGTTGCCGTTGCGCGCCGTGGAGCGGAAAGCCGTCATGTGGCCGCCGGCGACCGTGTTGTTCGTGACGTTCGCCACGATGGAGCCCGTCTGGTCCACCACCATGTCGATGCCGAATCCGGCGTTCTCCAGATTGCTGCCGTTGGAGACGCCGTCCCGCAGCCCCGCCGGCGTGTTGATGGTATGGCCCGAGACGGTGCCGCGCAGGTTGGCGTCGCCGTTGGAGGCCACGTTGATCGCGTTGCCCACGCCCACGATCACCGTCGGGTTGTTCGTCACGCTGAACGTGGTGTTCGAGCTGCCGGAGCCGGACACGTTCACGGCCGTGTTGTACGCCGCGATGTTCGTCCCGCCCACGGAGTAGGACCCATTGAAGTGGTTGCCCGTTATCGTGGCGTCCGAGCGCGAGGTGTCGCCCGCATCCACCTGCACGCCGTCCGTCCCCGTCTCGCTGGTGTTGAACGTGTTGTTCTGCACCACGGTCTGGAAGTTGGCCGTTCCGCGCAGCGACACCGTAATTCCGTCGCCCTGCGAGCCCGAGGCCGCGTTGCGCGTTCCAGGATCCGCGATCGTGTTACTGCTGATCACCAGCCGGTCCGGCGAGGATGGCGACGAATTGGTGGCGGTGGAGGTCCGCACGAAGATCACGTGCTCGCCCGCGTCCGACAGCGTGTTCCCGCTGATCAGGTTTTCCGTCCCGCCTCCGGCGGTGCCGAAGAGCTCGAACAGGCTCACGGCGAACTCGCTCCCCGAATCGCCAGAGTTCAGGATGCTGCTGTTGGTGAGCGAGAAGTCCGTCACCGTCCGGCCGTTGACGCCGTGCTCCGCCGTGCCGTTGACGTTCAGCCGGTCCAGGTTCACCGTCGTCACGTTGCTCAGCTTGATGGCCGCGTTGCACCCGGCGTTCGTCCCCAAGTCGCATGAGCCCGCGCCGCCGCCATCCACCGAATTGGCGTTGGTGAAGTTCATCAGCCCCAGGTTGATGTTACGGGCGTCGGTGAACGAGGCGCCGCTGACGGTCGTGTTCTGGATGGTCCCGCCGCTGCCTGCGGTGGCGCCGGTCCCCGTCACCTGCAGGCCGTTGAGCGCACCTGTGCTGCTCAGCACGATGCCGTTGGCGCCGCCGTTGGCGTTGATGCTCTGGAACCGCAGGCCGCTGGCGCCGATGGTGGTGTTCTGAACGTTCAGCGCCACGCCGCCGGCCGAGGTGATGGTGTTCACGTCGTTGGTCACCTGCACCGTGCCGCCGCCCGTCGCGCTGAAGCCCGCGCCCGTGCCGGAGGTGATGCTCAGCCCGCCCCCGCTGAAGTTGATCGCCGCGCCGCTATTGTTCGCCAGGTTCACCGCCGCGGCCGTCCCGGAGCTGATGGACTTGGTGCCGGTGCCGTTGAAGGCGATGGTCCCGCCGGTGTTGTTGGACACCAGGATGCCGGTGACGTTGTTGTTCGCCTTGGTGAACTGGCCCGGGTAGGTGAAGTTCGGCGCGCTGTTCAGGATGCTGACCAGGTTGCCCGTGCTGGGGCTGACGATGTTCGACGTCGCCGGGAAGGTGAAGTCGCCGCCGGATCCGTTGGTGATGTCGATCCCGGCGTCGCCGCCCTGAAGCGAGACGTTGGCGGTGAAGGTGTACGTGCCGTCGGCGTTGTCGAACTGCAGGCCGTTGCCGTTGGTGGCCGTCACGTTCCCCGCGAAGGTCAGCACCTCGGCTCCCGTCTCGTGCCCGCCCGTCACGCTGAGCAGCGGTACGGCCGAGGCCTGCGCCACGGTGCTCGAGATGGTGCCGCTCACGCTTCCGCCGCTGACCAGGAACGCCGCCGCGCCGGCCGTGTTGATGCTGCCGCCGCTGGCGTTGAAGGTGCCGTTCACCCCCGTGAGCGACACGCCGCTCCCCGTGCTCGCGTTGGAGCTGACAACGCTGTAGGTGCCCGACATGGTGCCCGTGGCCAGCGCCAGGGCGCCCGGTCCGCCCGAAGCCTGCACGGAAGTGTTGAGCGCGTGCAGCTTGCCGAAGTTGGTCCCGGAGATCACCGCACCCGTGCCGGCGCTGCGGGTGAGGGTCATCCCGCGCAGCGAGATGCTGTCGGCCGCGTTCGTGTTCGTGAGCAGCACGGCCGCCCCGGGGGTCCCGGAGATGGCGCCGCCGGTGGCCTGGAAGCCGGCGCCCGAGATGCCGTTCAGCACGATGCCGTTGGGGGCGCCGGTGCTGGTGGAGACGCTGGCGAAGCTCACCCCGGCCGTGCCCGTGTTCACGGACGTCAGCGAGACGGGGATGCCGGTGCCCGTGGCCACCTTGTTGATGCCGGTGGCGGTCACAGTGCCCGCGCCGGAGGCCGTGAAGCCCGCACCCGTCGTGGTGGTGATGTCCAGGGAATCCCTGAACCGCACCACGCCGGCGGGGTTGTTGACCGTCACCGCCGGGCTGGCGCCGGTGAACAGCGACTTCGTGCCGTCCAGCGAAACCACGCCGCCCGCGACGTTCTGCACCAGGATGCCCAGCCCCGTGGGCGCGCCCGACGTTCCGCTGGTGATCGCGGCGTCGAGCACTACCGAGTCGGCCGTGACGCCGTCCACGAGGACGACGCGCCCGGTGTTGTGGGTGATGCTGCCGGTGTAAAGGATGGCCGGGCTGCCGCCCACCACGTGAACGGCCGGGCCGCCCGTGGGGTTGGTGACCGAGGCGTTGGCGAAGGTGAACGAGCCGCCGGAGCTGGTGACGTCGAGCCCGGCATCGCCGCCGTTCAGGCTCATCGCACCGGTGAAGGCATAGCTGCCCTCGGCGGCGCTGAACAGCACGCCCGAACCGGCCGTGGCCGAGAGCGCGCCGGCGAACGAGGCGTTGCCGGAGTGGCTGCTCACCTGGAGCAGGCGGCCGGTCCCGGCGTGGGTCACGTCGCCGGGGAAGTTGATGGCCACGCTGCCGCCGCTGACGGAGAACGCCGCCGTGGCCGCGCCGGTGATGGAGGAGCCCGTCGCCGTGAGCGTGCCGCCCACGTTGGTCAGGCTGATCCCGGAGCTGTCGCTGTTCGTGGAGTGCAGGGCCAGGAACGAGCCGGCAAGGTCACCGCCGGAAAGGCTCAGCGCCGGTCCGCCCGCCTGCACGATCACGTCGCCCACCGTCAGCGTGCCAAAGCCCACGCCGTGGATGGCCGCCGCGTCCGCCGAGCTGATGTTCACGCCACGGACGAGGTTGTTGCTGCCCAGCGTAAGCGTCGGCGCGCCGGTGTTCATCAGCGTCGTTCCCACGCCCTGGCCCTGGAAGATCAGGTCCTTGTGGTTCGCCTCGTTGAGGTCGGTGGCCTCCAGGAGGAACGCCGCCGGCACACCCGCGCCGATCAGCGCCTCGCCGGCGTCCAGCGTGTGGGCGCCCACCAGTTCGTTGCTGCCGTTGCGAAGCACGAAGATCGTGTCGCCGGCCGTCGCGCTGTCGGAGGCCGCGTTGATGGAGCCGAGCGGCAGCTTGTTGCTTCCGCCGCCCGATGCACCCTCGCGCACGAACCAGTAGTGGGTCGGCGCCACGTTCACCAGGAGCGTGCGCTTGACCGTCCACTCGCCGTCCGTGACGTCGTACAGCACCGTGTCCTGGCCCGCGTAGCCGGGGTCCGCCACGTATGTAAGCTCGCCGGCGGCATTGATGACCGCGTTGCCGTGCTGCGAGTCGAAGGTCTGGCTGGGCACGATGCTGTCACCGTCGTCCAGCCCCTGCCGCAGGCGGGCCGGGGAGACGGTGCCCGATACGTTCTGCAGGGCGTTGATGCTGTCCAGCGGAACCGACGGCGCGTTATTCACCGTCACCCAGACCGAGTCCAGGCGGGGTGCCGCGTAGTCAGCACGCGGATGGTTGCTCTGCGCCTTGATCCATGCGCCGCCCTCGGACACACCCGTGATGACGGCCAGCGAGTCCGCTGCCGGGGACTTCGTCACCGTGACAACGGCGGGATCGCTGGAGCTCCAGGTCACCGGATCGATCGAGAGCTTGGTCGCGTCACGAATATGGGCCGCGAGCGTTTTGCTCGAGTCAACCTGCACCACCGGAGAGTCCGGCGTAATCCAGAGCGTGCCCAATGGGAACTGAAGCTCCGATAAAAAGTAAACCTTGAACGTGAACGAATCCACGTTCTGCATCGAGAACTGCCAGTTCTTCTCGATGGAGGTGGCTCCGGGCTCCAGTAGGCCAGGGTACTGGAAGTACGGCCGGTTGTAGGTTTTCTTGTTGTATACAAAGGTGTTTCCGTCTGCGTTGACCACCGCCACCGTAGTCGTCTGTCCCGCCACGGCTGTGTCAATGACGAACGGCTCCAGCCACACACGGATGCCCGTGGGATCAGGGTTCACGCCATCCAGCGTGCCGAGCGCCTGGTAGATGTTGTTTGTGAGGCTGCGGTCGTACGACAGCGAGGTGGACGTCAATGCCGTGTTGGTGGTGTTGAACGTCACCTGGCCGACGGTTCCAATGGCGACCAGTCCAAACAGAGCGTCGCCCGCGTCGGGCTGCGGAGGCCCGCAGGTCTCGGTGCCAGCGCGCACGTCGACGGTGCAGGTCATCACTGCGAGCACGTTTTCCGGTACGAAGGCCGGCTCCGGCTGTTCCGGACCTCCAGGCGCCACGGGATTGCCCGCGTCGGAGCAGGACACGGCCACGAATAGGCCTGCCAGGAACAGAGCGCGTCTACGGAATGACATGGGAGCGGCTCCGCTTTAGAGAACGGGGGGACGAAAACAGGTCACCGGCGGCGCGGAGCCCGCGGGCTTCGGCCGGTCGGAATGAGGTGTAGCGAAAGACGGATGGAAACGCCGGCAAGGAGTACGGCGGCGGGCAGCACACGGAAGGCAACACAGCGCTGCAACGCTATAATGTCTCACAGTATGGGTGTGGCGTCAAGAGAAAGCGTAGCAGGCACATGCAGCGACACCATCGTTCCGCCCGCCCCTGCTGAATTCGGAATACGCAAACGGTGCGAGACGTTGGAACCATCGGAGCGGGACCGGCCTGGGCACCCATGCACCCCGAAAGAGCGGAAAGGCCGGACCCGGAGGGGAAAGCACCCTCTTTCCTGTCCGCGGAGGTGAGTCCGCACCGTCCACCCGCTTCAATTGCCTCCCGGTCACCCGCCCCTTTCAGCACGAAAACGGCCCGACGCCGGCTCATCCGATCATCCGCACCGATGCCGAGCCGCGCCCCGGGCGAATCAGCCACGCGCACTCCGTCGACGGCCCCACCCCGCCACACCCGTGGCGCTGGCCGGCGCGAACACAGAGTGCGGCACGCGCGGTCCAGGTCCGGGTCGAGCTGGTGTGCCAGCTCGCCTGGTGTGACGACGTGCCCGCCGTCCCTGTCCACTCGTGCCGCCGGTATTGTGAGCTGCATGGTCAGGGGTTGCACAGGGCCCGCTCCCTCGCAGCTCTCCACCCCGCCCCGCGTCCCGTCGGACGAAGGCCGGTGATACCGTCGAGCTACTACGGGGCATTAAGCACACCCGCTTTACATCAAACAGCAGAGTTTTCTACAAGTGGTTACTCTGCAATCGATTATCTCGGACGGGTGGATTGCCCGCGCAGGCGAGAAGCGTCCAGTTGAGGCGTGTACGCCCCACCGCCTGGGACGCACTGGCCGGACATTCCGCAGAGTGGAGCGCCGCAACGGACTGGACAAGGGCGCCAGGAAAGATTGGGGGGGAGCGAGCGGAGAGAGCGGGAGAGCAACCCTCTGCCGGACATCGATCGGGTTGGGAGTGCGGAACGAACGCGGGCGCGGCCCGCGGAGATCGGAATGCGATCCGGCGGCGGACGGAACGGAGGGGTGCCGTTCCGCCCGCCGCCAGCAATTCGTCAGGGCACCGTCACCAGCACCGAATCGCGCCGGGCAAGGGAGTCGGCGGGGGCAGAGCTTCTCGCCTTGATCCACGCGCTGCCCGGGGACACCGCCGTGATCTGTGCGAGGGTGTCCGGAGCCACCAGTTCCATGACGGTCACGACAGACGGATCGCTCGAGGTCCAGGTCAGCCCCTGCGGCTCCACGTAGAGTTGGCCCAACGCCGCGCGCACGTGCGCCGCCAGAGTGTCGGCATCTCCCAGCCCGACCGCCGGGTTCATGGGCGTAACATCGATCCAGCCCTTGGGGAACTGGACCTCGGACAGAACGAATACCGTGTACGAAAAGGCATCCACGTTCTGCAGCGCGAACTGCCAGTTCCTGGTGATGGAGGTGGCGCCGGGCTGCAGGAGGCCGGGGTACTGGAAGTACGGCCGGTTCTTGAAGGTCTTGAACGTGAGGATCCCGTCCGCGTTGGCCACGGTCACCGACGTCGGCTGGCCGGCGACGGCCGTATCGATCGAGAACGGCTCCAACCACACACGCACGCCAGTGGCGTGGGCATTGATGCCGTCGATCGTGCCGAGCGCCTGCGCAGCATTGTTGGTCAGCGTGCGGTCGTACGACAGCGCGGTGGGCGTCGAGACCACGTTGGTCGTCGTCAGCGTGATGTAGGTGGCGTTGCCGATCGCAATGAGAGCGCCCGGCGCGCCGCCGGTCTCCGGCCGCGCGGGCGCGCACATCTCCGTGCCGGCGCGCACGTCCACGCTGCAGGTGAGCACCGCGAGCACGTCATCAGGAGCGGCGACGGGCGACGCACCGCGATCACCCGCGGCCACGGGCGTGCCCGCGTCGGAGCAGGCGGCGGCCAGCAAAAGGCCGGCAAGGAATAGCGGGCGTGTGGGGATTGTCATGGAGGAAACTCCCAGGAAAGAAAAGGAGAGAACGGGGCTGGCCAGCCGCGGAAATGCGGTGGGCGATGCGGAGGCGCGCCATGCTCGACAAAACGCTGCGGAGGCATCCGCAAGGAAGTCGCATCTCGCACTGCTGCATGGGCGAGCGGCGGGGCGGAACGGAGCCCGGCCCCGTTCCGGCCCTCGCCAGGCGACACGCTAAGGCACCGTCACCAGCACGGAATCGCGGTGCACGGTGGGGGCGGCCACGCTCACGGCCTTGACCCACGCCGTACCGGACGACACCCCGTGGATGCCGCCGTAGTCGAACGTCAGGGAGCTGACCGTGACCACGGAGGGGTTGCTGCTCGTCCACGCCACCGAGTCCTGGTAGATCTGCCCGTACACGTCACGCACCAGGGCGCGGATCTCCTCGTCCTGCCCCACCCCCACGTACGGGTTGGCGGGCGTGAGCGTCGTCCAGCCGTTGGGGTACTTCACCTCGCCCCACACCTTCACCTGGAACGCGAAGGTGTTCACGTTGATGAACTGGAACTTCCAGCGCTTGGCGGCGGACGTGGTGTTGTGGATCAGCAGCCCCGCGTACTGGAAGTACTCCGACGAGACGCTGTTCTCGAACACGGCCGAGCCGTCCTCGTTGGCCACGCCGATGTACGCCAGCAGGTTCTCGTCCGTCCGCTCCGTCACGTACGGCGCCTGCGAAAAGAACACGCGCACGCCGCTGGAGTGGGCCGTGGTGCCGTCCGTGGTCCCCAGCGCCTGCACGATGCGGTGCAGCACCGTCACGTCGAACGCGAAGGTGTCCGCCACCGTGGCCAGGTTGCTGGAGGTGAGCTGGATGATGGTGCCGTTGGTGCCGCCGATGATGACGCGCGGTCCCGCCCCCGTCGGCGCCTGCTCGCGGCAGGTGGCGGTGCCGCTGGCGATGGATGCCGTGCAGTCGAGCGTCTTCACCACCGTGCCGGGGAGGGCGCGGGGCGCGCTGGCCCCCACCGGGCCGCGGGTGTCGCCGCACGCGGCCAGGACGGCCAGACCGGTGAGAAGGAGGATGCGTGAGGGTAGCCTGGACATGGCATGCTCCGGTGTGAGGGGGAACAAACGTGCAGCAAAAGTCGGATAAGGTTTGCCGGCAGGGGAAGGCGGCGCCTTGTCCGCAGGGAGGGACTACTCTGCAAATATCTGCGGCCACGCGAAGCATGTCAAGCAACGTCTCAATGCAATCGCAATCTGCTGCACGCGGACGTGGCAGGACCGCGAGTGCGGCCCTGCCACGATCCTGCCTCCGTGATGACTCCCGCGCCCGTGAAGGCTACGCGGCGGCCGCCGTCCGCTGCAGCACGCGGGCAATGCGCTCCCCCGCCTCAGCCAGGCGGTCTTCCTTCTCGATCAGGGCAAAGCGCACGTAGCCCTCGCCCTCCGCCCCGAACCCCACGCCGGGCGAGACGACGACCCCCGCCTCGCGCAGCAGCATCCGCGCGAAGGCCATGGAATCCATGTGCGCGAACGGCTCCGGGATCCGCGTCCACACGAACATGGTGGCGCGTGGCTCCGGCACGTCCCACCCCGCCGAGCGCAGCCCGCGCACCAGCGCCTCCGCGCGGCGCACGTACGTCTCGCGCGTCTCGGCCACGCACTCCTGCCCCGCCCGCAGCGCGTGCGCCGCGGCGATCTGGATGGGCTGGAAGATGCCGTAGTCCAGGTAGCTCTTGATCTTGGTGAGCGCGCCCACCATGGCCGGGTTCCCCACGCAGAACCCCACGCGCCACCCCGCCATGCAGTACGACTTGGACATGGAGAAGAACTCCACGGCGATCTCACTGGCACCGGGCACCGACAGCACGCTGGGCGGCTCCGTGCCGAATCCAAAGTCCGCGTAGGCAAAGTCGTGGATGAGCAGCAGCCGGTTGCGCCGGCACACCTCCACCGCCCGCTCCATGAGCCCCGGCGGCGCCTGCCAGGTGGTGGGGTTGTTGGGGAACGACAGCACCAGCACCTTGGGCGCGGGCTCCTGCCCGTGGCAGGCCGCCTCCACGTCCGCCAGCAGCGCGTCGCCGTCCACGTAGCCCGGCTCGCCCTCCCGCAACTGCACCGAGTGCACCCGCCCGCCCGCGAACAGCACCGAGTAGCGGTGGATGGGGTACGCCGGCGCCGGCACGATCACCGTGTCGCCCGGCTCCAGGATGGCCAGCATGAGGTGGGCGATCCCCTCCTTGGCGCCGATGGTCACCACCACCTCCTTTTCCGCGTCCAGCTCCACGCCGTAGCGGTCGCGGTAGTGCTCGGCCATCCCCTCGCGCAGGCCGTAGATGCCGCGCGAGGCGCTGTAGCGGTGGTGGCGCTTGTCGCGGGCGTGCTCCACCAGCTCGTCCACGATGTGCTGCGGCGTGCCCAGGTCCGGGTTGCCCATCCCCAGGTCGATGACGTCCTCGCCGGCGGCGATGCGCTCCATCTTCTCGGCGTTCACCTGGGCGAAGACGTACGCCGGCAGCACGCCGATGCGCGGAAACTCCGCCGCGCTCTTCGGCGGCCAGTCGGACGGGGACGACGGCACGGACATGGGTGCTCCGATCTCGCTGTTACGGGTGCAGATGTGGCGGATTCAGCCCGCGCGCTCATGCAGGATTCTCGCCGCGGGAAGGGAGCGCGGGAGGGCGTGAAGATCGTTGGAGACGTGCCCCTGGACGCGTACCTTTCACCCGTCGCTTTCCGCCCCCGCCCGCCGACCGTTCCCGTGCCTCCCATCCCCCGCCCTTTCCGCCCCCGTCCGCGCACCGCCGCGCGAACGTCCATCGTGCTTGGCGCCGTGCTGCTCGCGTGCGGCGCGCCCGACCAGGCGCCGGACGACGCGCCCCGAGCATCCGCCGCGTCCCGTTCGGACTCGGCCCGCGCCCCCGTTCCCAGCGTGGCGGCGGACGCGTACCGCCCGCCGAACGACACCAACTACCTCGAAGCCACGGAGCGGACGGATCCGGACAGCATCGTGAACGGATGGATTCCAAACGCGGCCGTGCTCGATTCCGTGTTCCTGGGCAGGCGCGGCGGCGCCCGCGTAACGGCGCTGCTGGTGCGGCTGGGGCCCGGACGCGACCCGGACTACGGATGGCACCGCGTCTACGAGGTGGAATCGTCGGACTCCGGCCGCGTCGTGCGCGCCACGGAGCTGGAGGCGCTGGGTTCGGTGCCGCGAAGCGAGGCGGGGTTCGGCGCGGTGGACGTGGACGGGGACGGCATGCGCGAGCCGTACATCGGCCACTGGTCGGGCGGCACGCAGGGGTACATCGCCGAGGTGGACCTGCTGGTTCCCGGCCGCCGCCACCCCCATTGGTACATGCTCGAAGGCTTCTATGGCGACCTGGAGAGCCGGCGCGGCGACTTCGAGAGCGCACCGCCCCGTCCCCCGCGCGTGCAGCGGTGGATGACGGCGCACGTCCAGCGCGTCGCCGACGCCGCGGATCCCAACGCCCACCACCCCCGCATGATCCACTACCACGCCGACGTGCGGCAGTGGGTGCGGGACCACGGGGCGGACTTTCGGCAGGGGCCCGTGCGCGTCCGCTGGCACGCGGGGCCGGTGCCCACCCTGTGGGAGGGCACCTGCCGGACCCGCGAGGGGGACCTGGAATGGGTGATGGTGGGCGGCATCTGGGGCTACGACCGCGCGCGCGGCCGGCACTTCCTGCTCCGCCCCCACGATCGCTACACCCGGCCCGACGGCATCGTCCTGGGGGCGCGGTACCTGTGGCTGGGGAGCACGGCGCCCGCGGGGGATGGATACGGGCTGCTGGCGTACGACCGCGCGGCCCGGCGCATGACGGTCATCCCCGTCGCCGGGCTGCGTCCCCGGGCGCGGTCCGGGTGCGAGGGCGTCTGCAGCGGCCCGGAACTCTCCGTGCGCGGCAGCCGGCTGTACGGCGACACCGTCCCGCTGGCCCTCCCCGACAGCATCGTCCCCGCCGTCGAGTTCGCCGACACCGGCCGCGTCTGCCCCCGCCGGCGCGGCCGGAGCGAATGAACTTCGAGAGCGTATGAACACCCTCCCCCAGGCTCGTGGAGGAGGGTGTAACGGCAGCGGATCCAGGAGCGGCACCGGGCATGACCGGCCTTCTCCCCCTCTCCGCGACGAACGAGCGGGGAGGGGGCCGGGGGGAGGGGCACCCCGCCCGTGCACGGGCCCGCTCGACACGAACAAGAAAAAAGACCGCCCCGGCATCGGAATGCCGGGGCGGTCTTACCGGGAAGCCGGGGCTTCGTCAGTCGGCGGCCTCGAGGGTGACCACGGCCTCCACGGGCTCGCCGCCCGGGAAGGGGATCACGGAGACCTTCTTGCGCTTCTTGTCCTTCTGGCTGAACTGCACCTGGCCGTCCACGAGCGCGAACAGCGTGTCGTCGCTGCCGATGCCCACGTTGGCGCCCGGATGGAACCGGGTGCCGCGCTGGCGGATCAGGATGTTGCCGGCGAGGACCTTCTCGCCACCGTATCGCTTGACCCCAAGGCGCTGCGCGTTCGAGTCGCGCCCGTTGCGGGTCGAGCCGCCGCCCTTCTTATGTGCCATGGCTGCTCTCCTTTAGCCGAGGTTGATCTCGTTCACGCGAACTTCCGTGAACTTCTGCCGGTGACCCTGCTTGCGGCGGTAGTTCTTGCGGCGCTTGTGCTTGAAGATGATGATCTTCTCGCCCTTGCCGTGACGAACGACTTCGGCCGTCACCGACGCACCGGAAACCCCGGGCGCGCCGATCTTGACCGTGTCGCCGTCGGCGCCCAGGAGCACGTCGTCGAACTGCAGGCTCTCGCCCGCGGCCACGTCGACGGAGGGAATGCGGAGCGTCTTGCCCGGTTCGGCCCGGAACTGCTTGCCGCCGGTGCGGATGATGGCGTACATGTTGGTCTGAAAACTCCGTTGCACGGACAGGTTGTGCCGTAATCAACACAAGACGCGGAATTTCGCGACAAACGCCCACCGTGTCAAGCCCCGGCGGGCGCTTTCTCGTCATCCGTGTCCTGCGTCCCAAAAAACTTCGTCTCGCGCGCGGAGGGGCGGAAGGGACCGCATCCTTCCCCGCCCCGCGGCCGCTCTCCATCCACGGCGGTCAGGAGGCCGCGGAATGTAACGCCTCGTCCCCCGATCCCCAACCCCACCCTCCCACTCCGGAAACAGGGGGATCGGCGAGCGCTTGCGTTTGGACGACAACGGCTTTGAATCACACAGAGGAACAGAGGAACAGAGGAGGTGATTCAGTTCTCTGTTACCCCTGTTCCTCTGTGTGCGATTTCTTTTGCTTTTCTCCGCGTCCTCCGCTGTCTCCGCGCGAGACCGTTCGTCAAAGCGGGCGCACGGCAGAATCGCCGCGCGCCCGCTCCGAATCCTGCGACCGGCCGAAGCGAATCAGCCGAGGTTGTACTTGCCGGACAGGTCCTGCTGCGTGTTGGTGGCCACGAGGCGGATCTCGTCGGGCTGCATGAGCGGGTCGTCGCGCAGGGCCAGCGTGAGCTTGAGCGACTTGTCGAGCTCCTTGAGGAACCGCGGCTCCTGCTCGATGATGAACAGGGCCACCTCGGGGTGCACCCGCACGGTGATCTGCCGGTCCTTGCCCTCGGCGGCCGCGCGGCGGATGGAGCGCTCGATGCGCCGCACCACCGTCTCCGGGGTAAAGATGCGCCCCGTGCCGCCGCAGGTGGGACACGCCTCCGTTTGCGTGTGGTACAGCGACGGCCGCACGCGCTGCCGCGTCATCTCGATGAGCCCCAGCTCGCTCACCTGGAACGCCTTGGTGCGCGCCCGGTCGCGGGACAGGTGCTGCCGCAGCTCCTGCAGCACCTTGTCGCGGTTGGCCTTGGACTCCATGTCGATGAAGTCGCAGACGATGATGCCCCCCACGTCCCGCAGCCGCAGCTGCCGCGCGATCTCCCGCGCGGCGTCCACGTTGGTCTTGAGGATCGTCTTTTCGGGGTCCTTCTTGCCCGTGTAGCGCCCCGTGTTCACGTCGATGGAGACGAGCGCCTCGGTGGGCTCCACGATGATGTAGCCCCCCGACGCCAGGTTCACCCGGCGCTGGAACGCGTCGCGGATCTCCCGCTCCAGGTCGTACGCGTCGAAGAGCGGCTTGGCCTCGGAGTACAGGTGCACGCGCTCCACGAGCGTGGGATCCACCTGCCCCAGGTACGCCACCACCTCGTCGAACACCAGCTTGCTGTCGACGGTGAGCGAATCCACCTTCTGCGAGAACAGGTCGCGGATGATCCCCGCCGTGAGCTTGGCCTCGCGGTGCACGGGCGCCGGCGACCGCGACTTCTTGGCCTTTTTCTGGATCTGCGACCAGGTGGACATGAGCGAGTTGAGCTCGCGCTCGAACGTCTCGCGCGTCAGGTCCTCGCTCACCGTGCGGACGATGATGCCCCCCGACTTGTCGGGCAGCACCTCGCGGGCCAGGGTGCGCAGCCGGGCGCGCTCCTCGCGGTCCTCGATCTTGCGCGACACCCCCACGTGGGTGCTGCCGGGCATGTAGACCAGGAAGCGGCCGGGGAGGGAGATGTTGGCGGTGACGCGCGGGCCCTTGGTGCTGATGGGCTCCTTGCTCACCTGCACCAGCAGGTCCTGCCCCTTCTTGAGCACGTCCTGGATGGGCGGGTACGCCTTGCGCCCCCGCCGCCCGCCCCCGCCGCCTCCGCCCGCCCCGTTCTCGCCGGGGGCCGCCGCCTCGGCGGGCTCGTCGGCGTCGTCCGTGACGGCGGGGTCGTCGGCGTCGTCCTCGTCGTCGTCCAGCGCGACGTCGCTGACGTGCAGGAAGGCGGCCTTTTCCGTGCCGATGTCCACGAACGCCGCCTGGATGCCGGGAAGCACGGCCTCAACCCGCCCCTTGTACACGTCGCCCACCATGCGCGCCGCGTCGGGCCGGTCGACCATGAGCTCGACCAGCACGTCATCCTCCAGGATGGCGACGCGCGTTTCGCGGGCGGTGGTGTTCATCAGGATCTCGCGCTTCACGGCGCCTCGCAGGTGCGAGCACGCCGCCGGGCGAGACCCGGCGGGGGGGATGGCCGCACGCGAGGAGCGCGCGGGCGCCCCCCGTTGAGCCGTTGGATATCCATCAGTCCTCTGCCAGGGCCGCACCCGCGCGGGGCGGGCGGCCCGCCGTTCAGTGGGAGAGCTCGCGGAGGAGGTTGCGGGCGATCACCATGCGCTGGATCTCGCTGGTCCCCTCCCCGATCTCGCAGATCTTGGCGTCGCGCATCATGCGCTCCACCGGGTATTCCTTGGTGTAGCCGTAGCCGCCGTGGATCTGAACGGCCTTGGTGGTGGCCCGCATGGCCACCTCCGAGGCGAACAGCTTGGCCATCGACGCCTCTTTGCTGTACGGCCGGCCGTTTTCCTTGAGCCATGCCGCGTGGTACACCAGGTGCTTGGCGGCCTCGATCTCGGTCGCCATGTCGGCCAGCATGAACTGGATTCCCTGGAACTCGGCGATGGGCTTTCCGAACTGGCGCCGCTCGCTCGCGTACTTCAGCGACTGCTCCAGGGCGCCCTCGGCGATCCCCAGCGACAGCGCGCCGATGCCGATGCGGCCGGCGTCCAGCGTCTTCATGAAGTTGATGAAGCCCTTGCCCACCTCGCCCAGCACCTGCGAATCGGGGACGAACGCGTTCTCGAACACCAGCTCGCGGGTGTCCGACGCGCGCCATCCCATCTTGTCCTCCTTCTTGCCCGCCCGCACGCCCTCCGTGAACGGAAGGTCGTCGCTGTGGCCAATCCCCATCCCGCGGATCTTTTCCAGGTCCGTGGAGGGCTTGGCGACGATGAAGGAGGTGATCCCCTTGGTGCCCGCCTCGCGGTCCGTGACGGCCGTGGCCACGAACACCTCGCCCACGCCGGCGTGGGTGATGAAGATCTTGCTGCCGTTCAGGATCCACCCGCCGTCGGTCTTTACGGCCGTGGTCTGCGTGCCGCCCGCGTCCGAGCCCGCCCCCGGCTCCGTGAGCCCGAAGCCGCCCAGCACGGTGCCGCTGGCCAGCAGCGGCACGAAGCGCTCCTGCTGCTCCTTCGTGCCGAAGTTGACGATGGGCGACGTGCCCAGGGTGGTGTGCGCCGAGACGGTGATGGCGTGGCTGGCATCCACCTTGGCCAGCTCGTGGATGACGATCATGTAGGCGATGCCGTCCATCCCCGCCCCGCCCAGCTCCTCGGACCAGGGGATGCCGAACAGGCCCAGCTCCGCCATCTTGCGGACGTTTTCCCAGGGAAACTCCGACGTCTGGTCCAGCTCCCCCGCCACGGGCGCGATCTCGTTCTGGGCGAAATCGCGAACCATGTCGCGGATCATCAGGTGGTTCTCGTCGAAGTACCGTTCCATGGGGTCGGGCTGTGTCGTGCGCTCGTGTTCGTTTTCCGTCACCGCGCGCGGGATCGCGCCGGAGCGTCCGTAAATCCGGGCCAAGATAGCGGCCCCCGGGCGGACGGGAAAGTAGACCACGCCGTCCGCTTGCGGAAACTGCTACACACGCCTTGTTCGCGAGGCAAGGATCGGGCGAGGGCCTTCGGCTCACGCGGAGACGCGGAGGGCGCTGAGAAAAGACACGGACAAAGACATTCTCGCACAGAGGAACAGAGCAACAGAGGAACGAACAGCCTTGTCATCGGTCCCCTGTTGCCCCTGTTCCTCTGTGTGACCCCATTCCCTTGCCGTTCCGCCGTTCTCCGCGTCCTACGCGTCCCCGCGTGAGACCCGGCCCTTTCGGCCTCAGCCCTGGCGCAGGACCTCGAGGAAGGCCTCGCCGTACTTCTCCACCTTGGCGGGGCCGATCCCGGGCACCTTGCGCATGTCCGCCAGGCTGGTGGGATGCCGCTTCGCCAGCTCCACGAGCGTCTTGTCCGCGAACACGCAGTACGCGGGGAGCTCCGCCTCCTTCGCCAGCGCCGTCCGCAGCTCGCGCAGGCGGCCGTAGCGGGCGCGCTCCTCCGCCGTGGGCGGCGCGGCGCCGGTCGGATCCGCGGGAAGGTCGCCGCGGTCGCGCTGGCGCTGCGTGCGGCGCTCGGTCCGCTCGCGGGGCGCCTTGGCCTCGCGGGGTGCCCGGGGCTCGCGCTCGCGGCCGCGGTTGGCGTCCAGCGCCTCGCGGATGGCCGGGAGCAGGGCGCCCCCCCAGCGCTCCGCGAACGCCCGGTCGATCCCCGGGACGGCCAGCAGCGCCTCGGGGGTGCGGGGGTGCGCCTGGGCCAGCGCCTCCATCACCGTGTCGTCGTACACCATCCCCTGGGGGATCTCGGCCTTGTCCGCCAGCGTGCGGCGCAGCCCCAGCAGGGCGTGGCGTACCCGCTCCACCCGCCCCGCCGTGCGCGCCAGCACCTCGCTGTCCGACTCCGCCGTGGCCAGGGGCTCGCCGCCCAGGCAGTTGTCGCAGGCGCCGCACGTGCGCATGGCCGCCGGGTCGCCAAAGTAGCGGAGCACGAAGCCGCGCCGGCAGCCGTCCGTGTACGCGTACGCCTGCATCTGCCGCAGCTTGCCCTCTTCGCGCCGCTTGCGCTCGTCCAGGGCGCGCCAGTCGATGGGCAGCCGGTTCACGGGCGTTTCGCGATCCAGCACCCAGATGCCCTCGCCCACCAGGGCCCGCCACTCCACGAACCCGCCGTCGCCCAGGGCGCGCAGCAGGGGGGCCGCGTCGCCGCGCTCGCCGCCGGCTGCCCGGTCCAGCGCCCGCCAGTCCAGCTCCACGCCGCGGTACAGCGCCTCGCCCCCCGCGCCCTTCCACAGCGCGCGAAGGAAGTGCAGTTCCGCCGGCCGCTCCGCCAGCTCGCGCGAGATGCGGTCCGGGCGCGCCAGCAGCCTCACGCGCACGGGCTGCGGGCCGTTGCCGTACGTCTGCCGCACCAGCCCGAACTGCTCCAGCACCCGCACGGCCGAGCCCGCCTGCCGGTCGTCCTTCACGTCGTCCACGATCCGCGCCAGCTCGGACATGGGGAGAGAGAAGAGACCGTCGTGCGAGCACCCCTGCCGCAGCGCCCGCATCATCCCCTCCACCGCGCGCCGGGGGGGATACGCGCTGTTGATGAAGTACTCGTGGGTGAACTTGTCCCGGTGCGCGTGCAGCAGCACGCAGTCCGACTCGCCCCCGTCGCGCCCCGCGCGCCCGGCCTCCTGGTAGTACGCCTCCAGGTTGCCCGGCATGTTGTAGTGCACGACCACGCGCACGTCGCCCTTGTCGATGCCCATCCCGAACGCGTTGGTGGCCACCACCGTGCTCACCTGGCCGCCCATGAACTCGTCCTGGATGCGCTTGCGGTCGCGGTCCGGCAGCCCCGCGTGGTAGCCCACGGCCCGCGTCCCCATCCCGTTGAGCAGCGCCGTGAGCGCGTCCACGTTCTTGCGCGTGGAGGCGTAGACGATGGCCGAGCCCGTGCGCCCCTTGAGCAGCCGCAGGAGCAGGCGGTCGCGCTCGGAGTCGTTCTTGGCCTGCATCACGTGCCAGTGCAGGTTGCGCCGGTCGAACCCCGTGACGAGCACGGCGGGGTCGCGCAGGCGCAGCTGGCGGATGATGTCGTCGCGCACCTCGGGGGTGGCCGTGGCCGTGAGCGCGGCCACGGGCGGGTCGCCCAGCAGCGAGCGCACCTCGCGCAGGCGCAGGTACGAGGGGCGGAAGTCGTGCCCCCACTCGCTCACGCAGTGCGCCTCGTCCACGGCCAGCAGCGACACGGGGATGCTGGACAGCCGCCGCCGGAACCCCTCGGCGTCGAAGCGCTCCGGCGCCACGTACAGCAGCTTGTAGGTGCCGTTCTGCGCCCCCTCCAGCCGCGCCATCATCTCGCTGGCCGGGAGGCTGGAGTTGATGAACGTCGCGGGCACCCCCGCGGCGTCCAGCGCGTCCACCTGGTCCTTCATCAGCGAGATGAGGGGGGAGACGACGAGCGTCACCCCCGGAAGGAGCATGGCGGGCACCTGGTAGCACAGGCTCTTGCCGCCGCCCGTGGGCATGATGGTGAGCGAGTCGCCCCCGCCCAGCACGTTGCGGATGGCCTGGTCCTGCCCCGGGCGAAAGTCGGCGTACCCCCAGTACTGGCGCAGCACCGCCCGCCCCGCCTCCAGCGGATCGCCGGGAAGGGAGTGCGGGGGGATGATGACGGACGGTGCCGGGACGCTCATTCCGTTGCGCGCGATCGGTGGACGGGACGAGAAAGGGAACAATATGGACGGATTCGCTCCGCTTTCCAAGCCCCCCGCCGGAAGAACGTGCTCACGGGCAACGGGGGCCTGCCGTCGCGCCTGTGCCCGCGGCCCCTCGCATCCACCGCTTCCCGGCCTGGAGCCGGTACTAACCCGAAGGAGTCCGCACGTTCGCCCCGTGGACGGCCGGGACGCCACCGGCGCGCTCCCCTGCCCCTCTCCTGCCCCTCTCCTGCCCCGCTCCCCGTCCCTTCCGCCGAAGCCCGGCCGGGTCGCGAACACCTTGCCCCGAGCGTGGAGAGGGGCCCCGACCTGGGGCGCGGGTGTCCCACTTTGGCCCCGGCACACCGGGATTGGCGCTTCGGTTACGCGTTACCCAGCGGCCGGGGCGGCCGGAACGAACGTGGGACCCTTTCCGCAATCCGTGTGTTTCCGGCTCGCCTGAACAGCGGATTCTCCAGCAGGAAGGCGGGCAACCGCGCAGGATGAGAAACCGTGAATACAATCAAAATTCCACGGCGGAGACGCACGTTTGTAGCAGTTGTGCAAACCCGTTGCGCGCAAGCACCTGTGCCATTACCATTCGGCCGTGTGCGGGAAAGGCCGTTTCGGCGGCCGCACCGGTCTTCCCTCCGGCCGCGACGCCCCGCACGCTTCGGCTTCCAAACGCTCCACAGGCACCGGCCACACCCCCATCGGACCGGCACGGCAACCTCCGCGCGAGCGGCCCCGCCGTCACCGGCGCAGTAATCCTGATCCACACATGCGCACCCTGGTTATCCGGGCGAGTCGACCGCCCGGCGCCACACGTTTTCACACCCCCGGAGATCCCAATGCAGCACACGTCCGAGTCCCGCTCCGCCCTGTCCGCCGCCCGCCGTCCCTGGACCGCGCCGCGCGTGGACGACATGCCGCGCCTGACCGACCTGACGCTGCAGACCAACGGAGGCATCCCGGGCGACTGCGACGACAGCAACCCGTCGAGCTGCTTCGGCTGAGACGGCCGCTCCCCTCTCCCTGGGGAGGCGCGGTGCGGGCGGCGGAGCTGATCCGCCCCCGGCCGCGCCGGACGCCGGCTCCCCGCACGCGGGGAGCGCTCCCGGCCGCTGCCCCGCCCGTACCGTGAAGGATCGATGGTGATGTTCCTGGGCTTCGCCCTGACGGAGCACTGCAACCTGCGGTGCCCCCACTGCATACGCGACGATGTAACCACCGTCCGCAATCTCCCGGAGGAGCTGCTCTTCCGGACCGTGGACGAGGCGCGCGAGATCTTCGGCGCCGGGCTCGCCGTGAGCATGACGGGGGGAGAGCCCACCCTGCACCCGGGGTGGGACCGCATCGTGGCGGGGCTGCACGCGCGCGAGGTCCCGTACCGGTTCGTGACCAACGGCTGGCACATGCGCCGGCTGATGCCCGGACTCACGCGGCATCGGCCGGAGATCGTGCGCATCAGCCTGTCGGGCGCCACGGAAGACGTGCATGACGAGGAGCGGGGCCGCGGGAGCTTTCGCCGGGTGCTGCAGGGCGTGGCCCTGCTCACCAGCCGGCGAATCCCGGCGGCCCTTTCCATCGTAATCGACCGCCGCGACCGGCACCAGGTGCGGCAGGCCGCCGACCTGGCCGAGGCGCTGGGGTGCGTGCGCATCCACTTCATCCTCCCCCAGCCCGTGCCGGGAAGCGCCGTGCGCGACAGCGACCTGCCCCCCGCGGAGTGGGCCGGCGTGCGCGACGAGGTGCTGGGACTGCGGGCGGAGCCGGGACGGCGCACCGCCATCGTGCTGGACTTCGGCTACCCGTTCGACGGGCCCGAGCAGTCGTGCGACACCTTCGCGGGCAAGCGCATCTACGTGGATGCCCGCGGCCGCCTGTCCGTCTGCTGCCAGCTCTCCGAGTACGGCGAGAACGAGACGGACGTGGTGGCCGACCTGAACCAGACGTCGTTCGCCCGGGCGTGGCCCGCGTACCAGGCCGCCGTGCAGCGGCTGCGCCTGGACGCCCGCCCCGGCCGCGAAGGCGAGGATGACCCGTTCGATCGCTTTCCCTGCATGCGTTGCGCGCGGGTGCGGGGAAAGACGGAGTGGCTCGGCGGCTTTCCGCGGAGCCCGTGGGCCGGAGTGGCGGAGCGCCTCGCCCCTCCCGCCGCCCCTTTCGTGGCGCTCACCTATCGCGGCCTGCGCGCACAGCCGCCCGCTCCTGCCGAGGTTCTGACATGAACTCGCCTGCACGATATCCCCGCCGCACGGCGGCGGCCGCCCTGGGCGCGCTGCTGATCGCGGCCGCGTGCACCGACCGCTCGCCCGTGGCGCCCAACCCGGAGCCCGGCGAAAAGCCCGGCGAGCCGGGGCGCCCCGTGCACCTGGTGGCCGTGAGCTGCACGGTGGACGTGGCGGCGGGCACCTCCCGCTGCGACGACGCGCCCAACCCCGGCGCCCCCTCCACGGACCTGATCCTGGGCGGGCAGAACCGGTACGTGAACCTGGACCTGGGGGCCGTGCACTACGACGTGAACTCCCAGTCGTACCAGATGGACGTACGGGTGCGGAACCTGATTCCGCAGGCCCTGGGGACCACCAACGGCACGGCGCTGGATCCCAACGGGGTGCGGGTGTTCCTGCAGGCCGGGCCCAACGTCAAGACGGGCACGGGCAACGTGACCCTGGCCCCCGACGGGGTGGGCACGTTCACGGCCACCAACCAGCCGTACTACCAGTACAACCAGGTGCTGGACCAGTTCGAGACGTCGGCGCCGCGGACGTGGCAGTTCACCATGCCCTCCACCGTCACCTCGTTCTCGTTCACGGCGTACGTGTCGGCGGCCGTGCAGTTCCCCGACGGGTGGGTGGACGTGGCGGCGGTGCCGCTCAACATGGCCCCGCACTCCGAGCTCAAGCTGAGCGCCACGGCGCGCGACGCCGCGGGCAACTTCGTGGAGGGCGGGCAGTTCTTCACCTGGGCCAGCACCGACAGCACGGTGGCGGCGGTGAGCAACGGCCAGACGGCCGGCGGGATGGTGAGCGCCGTGCGGGCGGGCACCACCCTGATCCAGGTGACCGCCGGCACCCGCGTGGGCTCCGCGATGGTGAACGTGCGGGGGATGCAGCGCATCTGGCAGGGCGACGTGAGCGCCGACTACCACACGCGGGGCAACTGGGAGCGCAACATCGTCCCGGTGGCGCAGGACACCATCATCATCCCCAACCCCAGCCCCAACTACCCGCTCCTCGCCCAGAACGCGCAGGTTGCCAGCATCCTCATGGACGAGGGCGCCCTCCTGAACGTGGGCTCGTTCGACATGACGGCCAGCCGGCACGTGGTGTCCAGCGCGGCAGGCGGCACGGGGATCCTCTCCACGACCGGGCGCCTGTTCCTGACGGGAACGGCGGCGGAGGTGCGGGGGCGCGTGCCCCGGCTGCGCGTGTCGGGCAGCTACTCGCTTACGGGAAACCTGTGGGTCAAGGCCCCGCTGCAGATCGACAGCGGCAGGCTGACCAACCAGACGTTCCGCATCGAGTCGAACAACACCCTGTGAACCGGACCCTTTCGCCCGGCCTGGAGCTGATACGATGAACCGATTCGCAACGGTGCGCGCCCTGTGCGCGCTGGCGCTGGCCGCCCTGGCGGCGGCGTGCTCGGAGGGGTCCGGCCCGCCCACGACCATCGACCCGCCGCCCACGGAGCAGCCGGAGACGCCCAACCACGTGCCGCCGCCGGCGCTGTTCGACAGCGTGTACGCGGAGGCCACCATCACCTGCAACGCCACGCGCTCGCCGGCCACCATCACCTGCGCGACGCCGCAGGCGCCGTTCGGGGGACCGTGGGAGGTGGGCGGCAAGGGCACGCACGTGCGCTTCCTGACGAGCGCCACCTCGTACACCGCGGGGGGCGTGTTCCAGACCAACGTCCGCTTCCGCAACCTGCTGGTGAACCGCATGGGGACGGCGGACGGGGTCACGCAGAACGGCATCATGGCGTTCATCATGGCCAACGTGCAGACGGTCACGGGGACGGGCACGGTGACGGTGGCCAACCCCGACAGCATCGGCACGTTCACGGCCGTGAACCAGCGCTACTTCTTCTACGACACCATCCTGGCCATGAACGACACGTCCATGGCGCGGCAGTGGAAGTTCAACGTGCCGGCCACGGTGAACTCGTTCCGGTTCAAGGTCTACCTGTCGGCGCCCATCCTCCCCATCCTCGTCTATGACAAGGAAGTGGCGGGGAACCGCGACATCTACCGCGTGAACCTGGACGGCACGGACCTGGTGCGCCTGACGTCGGCGGCGGGGACGGACATGGACGCCACGGTGGCCAACAGCCGCGTGGTGTGGGTGAGCTACCGCAACCAGAACGCGGAACTGTATTCCATGCCCCTGGGCGGAGGCACGCAGACCCGCCTGACCAACTCGGCCACGGTGAGCGAGACGTCGCCGGCGCTGTCGCTGGACGGCACGCGCCTGGCCTTCGCCAGCGACGAGAGCGGCGTGTCCAAGATCTGGATCGGCACCTTTGGCGGCACCACCCTCACGAATGCGGCCCCCGTCACGGGGAGCCCGGGGAACGTGGTGGAGTTCGGGCCCGCGTGGGACCGCTCCGGCCTGGTGCGCTACGTGAGCACGGCGGGCGCCACGTCGGACCTGTTCTCGTACACGCTGGGCGGGGGCCTTCCCACGCTCTTCACGGTGAGCTCGGCAACGGCGGCCGACGTGGAGCCGGCCATCTCGCACGACGGGCTGCGTACGCTGTGGGCCACCAACCGCGACGCGGGTGACACGGAGATCTACTGGCGGCAGGGCACCACCACCTTCCGCCAGACCAACCGCGTGGGCGTGGACGCGCAGCCCACCTTCCTCTCGGACGGCAAGATGGTGTGGGTGGAGGAGGGCTCGCCCACGGTGCTGCGGTGGAAGTCGTCCACCACGGCGGCCACGGGCACCATTCCTTACGGCGCCACCGCCAGCGCGCGCAACCCGTACGGCGTGCCCCTGCACCAGTAGGCCCGCTGGACCCAACCGGCGGGGCGTTCGGCCCCCGCCGCCCGCCCGCGGGGAAGAAACTGGCCCCGCGGCACGGACCCATCTGCATCGGAACACGAGGAGACCGCCATGCTCTTCCATCGTCTTGCGCTCGGCGCGGCCCTGGCCGCCACGCTCCTGTCGGCCCCGGCGTTCGCCCAGAGCGACATCCTGCTGCGGCTGCGCTCGGGCAGCCCTGCGGGCGACCGCCTGCGCGTGGACAGCGCGGGTGGGTTCGTGGCCCTGGGGACGATCGGCTACGGCATCATCCCCGCGAGCGGCGCGGGGTGGCGGATGATGTGGCACCCGCAGAAGGTGGCGTTCCGCGCCGGGTACGCCGACGCGGGCGGCCAGTTCGACGAGGGCAACATCGGCTACTACTCGTGGGCGGGCGGCGCGCTGAGCACGGCGGCGGGCACCTACTCCTTCGCCATGGGCAACCAGAACACGGTGGAAGCCTCCGCCCAGTGCGGCATGGCCCTGGGCAGCGGCAACAAGGTGTGGGGCTCCGGCGGCAACATCGCCACCTGCGGCCTGGCGTTCGGGCTCAACAACGACGTGCTGGACCACGCGGGCGTGGCCATCGGCCAGAACAACTGGAGCGACGGCGACGCGGCGGTCGCCATCGGCTACACGAGCACGGCGGACGCGGACTACTCCATGGCCTTCGGCTACCGCGCCAGCACCAACGGCCACACGGGCGCCAAGGTCTTTTCCGACGCCTCCATCGCGGACTCCATGCAGGCCGTGGCCAACAACGAGTTCGCCGTGCGCGCGGCGGGCGGCTACCGCTTTCGCAGCAACGCCACGCAGACCACCGGGTGCAACCTGCCGGCGGGCTCGGGCGTGTTCTCCTGCTCGTCCAGCCGGCTGCTGAAGGACCACTTCGCCGCGGTGGATGGCGAGGACGTGCTGTCGCGCATCCGCTCCATCCCCGTGAACACGTGGAGCTACACGGCGGAAGGCGCGCAGGTCAAGCACATGGGCCCCTTCGCGGAGGACTTCCGTGCGGCGTTCGGCCTGGGCACGGACGACACCTCCATCGGCCTGCTGGACATCGACGGCGTCAACTTCGCCGGCGTCAAGGCGCTGGACGAGCGCACGCGGGAGCTGCAGTCGCAGGTGGACGCGCAGGCCCGGCAGATCGAGCAGCTGCGGGCCGACAAGGCCGCGCTGGAGGCGCGCCTGGAGCGCCTGGAGGCGCTGGCCGGCGCCCGCATCGCGCCCTGACGCGGACCGCCGCCCGCACGATCCTTCTCCAGCTCGCGGGCCGGAACGCCGCCGCGGCGTTCCGGCCCGCCCGCATCCGCCCGTACCCATCCCGATGACCGTTCGCAGACCGATCTGGCTCGCCTGCGCCGCCCTGGTGCTGGCCGCGTCGTGCACCCGTGACGACCCGCCGCCCCCCGCGGGGGATGCCGCGGAGGCCGGGGCACCGGCCGTGGAGCCCGAGCCCCCGCGGCTTACGCCGGCCGAATCCACCGCGGCCGTGGCGCAGCAGCGGGAAGCCGCGCAGGCCAAGACGCGCGAGGTGCGGGCGAGCGTGCGCGCGCTGGACCCGCCGCCCCCGGCCGCGCCGCACGTGGAAACGCCGGAAACCATCTACCAGAGCTGCCTGGCCCAGGCGCGTTCGGTAGACGAGCCCGTCCGCTCGCAGCTGCTGGAGATCTGCGAGCGCAGGCGCGCCGGGCCCTGAGCACGGCCGCGACCCGGCGACCGGCCGTCCAGGTCGCCACACCGGCGTGCGGAAGGGCGTGTTTGCCCTCCGCACCGCCCCCTGTTCCATCCACCATCCCCACGTCTCACCCCGATCCGGAGTGGTTCACATGAAGCACCTGTTCGTTGCGGCCCTGCTGGCCACCGGCGTCGCCGCCGCCGTGCATACGCCCGCGGCCGCCCAGAGCGACATCCTGCTGCGGCTGCGCTCGGGCAGCCCCGCGGGCGACCGCTTTCGCGTGGACAGCGCGGGCGGGCTCGTGGCCATGGGCCAGATCGGCATCGGCATCATCCCCGCGAGCGGGGCCGGGTGGCGGATGATGTGGCACCCGCAGAAGGTGGCGTTCCGCGCCGGGTACGCCGACGCGGGCGGCCAGTTCGACGAGGGCAACATCGGCTACTACTCGTGGGCCGGGGGCGCGCTGAGCACGGCGGCGGGCATCTACTCGTTCGCCATGGGCAACCAGAACACGGTGGAAGCGTCCGCCCAGTGCGGCATGGCTATGGGCAGCGGCAACAAGGTGTGGGGCTCCGGCGGCAACATCGGCACCTGCGGCCTGGCGGTCGGCCTGAACAACGACGTGCTGGACCATGTGGGCATCGCCCTTGGCCAGAACAACTGGAGCGACGGCGACGCGGCCGTGGCCATCGGCTACACGAGCACGGCCGACGCGGACTACTCCATGGCCTTCGGCTACCGGGCCAGCACCAACGGCCACACGGGCGCCAAGGTGTTCGGCGACGCGTCCACGACGGACTCCATCGAGGCCGTGGCCAACAACGAGTTCGCGGTGCGCGCGGCGGGCGGATACCGCTTCCGCACCAACGCGACGCTCACGACCGGGTGCAACCTGCCCGCGGGCTCGGGCGTGTTCTCCTGCTCGTCCAGCCGGCTGCTGAAGGACAACTTCGCGTCGGTGGATGGCGAGGACGTGCTGTCGCGCATCCGCTCCATCCCCGTGAACACGTGGAGCTACACGGCCGAAGGCGCGCAGGTCAAGCACATGGGCCCCTTCGCGGAAGACTTCCGCGCGGCGTTCGGCCTGGGCACGGACGACACCTCCATCGGCCTGCTGGACATCGACGGCGTCAACTTCGCCGGCGTGCAGGCGCTGGAGACCCGCACGGGTGAGCAGGCGGCGCAGATCCAGGCGCTGCAGGCGGACAACGCGGCCCTGCGCGGGCAGGTGGCGGAGCGGGACGCCCGGGTGGAGAGCCTGGAGGCCCGCGTGGCCCGGCTGGAGGCGCTGATCGCCGCGCAGGCGCAGCCCTGAGCCTGGGCAGGCGTGGTTCACGAGGACGTAGCAGAACACGCGGCAAACGGCTAGATTGAGGGAAGGCGGGGGAAGGCACGGGCCTTTCCCCGCCTTTCTGCTTTGCCCGCCCGCGAATCTTCCTTCCTTTCGCTCCCGGAGTCCCGCGATGAAGCACCTGCTCACCCGTGCGTTCCTGCTGGTCCTGCTGTCCCTGCCCGCCGCCGCGCCGGCGGCCGCCCAGAGCGACATCCTGCTTCGCCTGCGCTCCGGCAGCCCCGCGGGCGACCGCTTCCGGGTGGACTCGGCCGGCGGGGTGGTGGCCATCGGGCAGATCGGCCTGGGCATCATCCCCGCGAGCGGCTCGGGGTTCCGGATGATGTGGCACCCGCAGAAGGTGGCGTTCCGCGCGGGCTACGCCGACGCGGGCGGCCAGTTCGACGAGAGCAACATCGGCTACTACTCGTGGGCGGGCGGCGCGCTGAACGTCGCGGCGGGCATCTACTCCTTCGCCATGGGCAACCAGAACACGGTTGAAGCGTCCGCGCAGTGCGGCATGGCCCTGGGCAGCGGCAACAAGATCTGGGGCTCGGGGAGCAGCTTCGCCACCTGCGGCGTGGCGCTCGGGATGAACAACGACGTGCTGGACCACGCGGGCGTGGCCATCGGGATGAACAACTGGAGCGACGGCGACGCGGCCGTGGCCATTGGCCACACCAGCACGGCCGACGCGGACTACTCCATGGCGTTCGGCTACCGGGCCAGCACCAACGGCCACACGGGCGCCAAGGTGTTCGGCGACGCGTCCACGACGGATTCCATCGAGGCCGTGGCCAACAACGAGTTCGCCGTGCGCGCGGCGGGCGGCTTTCGCTTCCGCAGCAACGCCACGCTCACCAACGGGTGCAACATCGCGGCGGGCGGCGCCTCCATCACCTGCGCCAGCAGCATCACGCTCAAGGAGAACTTCCTGGGCGTGGACGGCGACGACGTGCTGGAGCGCATGCGCCGCATTCCCGTCAACACCTGGAACTACACGGACGAGGGGCGCCAGTCGCGGCACATGGGTCCCTTCGCCGAGGACTTCTGGCGCGAGTTCGGCCTGGGCAGCGAGCCCCTGGCCATTGGGCACCTGGACATCGACGGCGTGAACTTCGCCGGCGTCAAGGCGCTGGACGCGCGCACGGCGGCGCAGGCGGACCGCATCCAGGCGCTGGAGGCCACGGTCGCCGAGCGCGATGCCCGCATCGAGGCGCTGGAGGCGCGGCTGCAGCGGCTGGAGTCCCTGGTTTCCCCCGCCACGGCTCCCTGAGCGGATGCGCTCCCGCCGGTCCACGGCGGGTTCCCTGGCTTCTCCCGGATGCGCGAAAGGCGAAGAGCTCAGCTCTTCGCCTTTTCGTTTCTGCAGACCGGCCGCCATCCACCCCGCGACAGTCATACCAGATATCCCGATTACATGTGCATCGTAAAAGAACATCCTGATCCGAATGCACACAGAACCCTGAGATTCGGGATCAGCCGGGCACAGGTGATGGGGAACCGGGGAACCGGGGGGACAGGGGGCAATCCGCCGCGGTGGGACATCCATGCCCACGTTTCCTGTCCCACCTGCGACGCGCACGCCCCGGACCCTGCGTGACGGATACGCCGCGTAGATGGACTCTTCCCGATCGTCGACAAAGGTGGATGGGGCCGCACACCGGGGAGCGGATGCCGTCGCAGGGAGGACAGGCGGCGAGAAAACAGATGGAAGCCTCCGATGCGGTCGTGCTGGAACCGGCGTGGTGCCGCCTCGCAAAGCAGCCGTGGAAGCTCCCCGGGTCCCACGCGGTTTTCCGGTATACTTCGCCGCCCCTCACGGCCTTCCCGGGACGATTGGGACTGCCGCCTCAGCCCGCCTGTAATGCGTGCAAACGCCGTCTGATCCATCGTTTTGGAGCAGTCCACTTCGTACGTTTACCGGCACTCTTCGTGCGAAGGGCGGTCTTCAACGGGGAGCCCGTGCGCCGTCCTCCAGCGCGCTTCCCCGGTCGCGTCGTCCCCCGGCCGGCCCTGCACCGCCACGGTATCCGACCGGCATCCCCGACGGCCGGCGCAGGAACGCCACTCCGCGGCGCGCGCCCTCCGGCGTCCGCGGAATCCGGCCCGCGTCCCCATCGCGAGGATCCACCATGCAGACCAGTTCCCCACCCGCTGCACCCTCCGCACGGCGCCCGTGGACGGCGCCCCGCGTGGAAGACCTGCCCCACCTGAACAAGCTCACGCTGCAGACGGGGTCGGAGATCCCCGGCGACTGCGGCACCGGCGGGAGCGGCAGCACCTGCTTCTGACGTAAGACCCGCGCGACGGCCCGGCTGCTGGCACGGCCGTCTCGACCTTCCCCATCCGCCGGCGCGGTGCCGGCGGAGCAACGCCAGCAAACCTGCTACACCCCTGTTACGCCTTTCTTCGGTGAAGGGCGCGCGCATCCCTGTGCCCCGGCCGGGCCCGCGCACCCGTATCCCGGGGCGAGGCGGCGGCCCGCGAGGAGGAGAGACCGCGCGCACGACAGGGGGAACCCCAGCCCAGGGCTGTGACATGAAATTGCTCCAACACGGCTCCCTCTGGCTCGCGGCCGCGGCGAGCGCGCTCGTCCTGGCGGCCTGCGTGGACCGCGACGGCTCCACGGGCCCCGGGCTCACCGGGCCCGCCGCGTCCACCCCGCCCGCCGAGCCCGTCCTGCTGCAGGCCGTGGACTGCCGCGTGGAGGTGCGCACGATGCTGGTGAAGTGCGGCGCCACGGCCGGCGGCGAGGGTGCGCCCAGCCACCTGATCGTGGGCAACCAGAACGAGTACGTCACGCTCGGCTCCGCCAACCCGGACTACGACCCGGGGACGGGAGTGTTCACCATGGACGTGACGGTGCGCAACCTGATTCCCCAGCCCCTGGGGACGGCCGACACCATTCCGCCCCTGGACCCCGACGCCAACCGGGTGCGCGTGTTCTTCTCCACGCCCCCCGTGGCCACCGCCGGCACCGGCGCGATCGACGTGGTGGAGGACGGCAAGGCCACGTTCACGGCCGCGGACCAGGACTACTACCAGTACAACGCCGTCCTGGACCAGTTCGAGGTCACGGCGCCGAAGAAGTGGACCTTCAACGTGCCCTCCACGGTGGAGTCGTTCCACTTCGGCGTGTACGTGGCGGCGGCGGTGCCCTGGCCGGACGGGTACGTGGTCATCAGCGGCAACTTCGACGTGCGCTCCTCCGCCGAGCGGCAGCTGACCGCGCGTGCGTACAACGTCGTGGGCGAGCTGGACCCCGCGGCCACCGCCTTCGTGTGGGAATCGCTGGACTCCACGCGGGCGGCCGTCACGCCGGCCGGGGGGCTGGTGCACGGCCAGCGCGCGGGCTCCACCGTCCTCGTGGCCACGGAGGCGGGCGGCGCCGGACGGCACGGCAAGGTGGTGATGGACGTGTCGCCCATCCGCCGCGTGTGGACGGGCGCCGCGGGGGTGACCAACTGGGCCAACGGGGCCAACTGGATGCCGGACAGCATCGCCCCGCAGCCCACGGACACGGCGGAGATCCCCGACACCACCGCCACCATCTTTCCCGTCCTGAGCCAGAACGAGACGGTGGGCGGCCTGTACGTGCTGGACCTGGCCCCCGGCGGGACCATTCCCACCATCACCATGGGGTCGTTCAACCTGCACAGCGGGGGAGACGCGATCGTCACCGCCTCCGCGGCCATCCTCAGCACCACGGGACGGCTGTACCTGGAAGGGACCAGCGCGGAGGTGCGGGGAATCCTGCCGCGGGTGGAAGTCACCGGCCGCTACAACGTGACGGGGAACATCGATTCCCGCGCGCCGCTGCGGATCGCGGGCGGGCACCTGCGCAACCAGTCGTTCCGCATCCGCACCCGATCGTAGCCGAGCGAGCTTTTTTCCTGCCGCGGCCGGGCGACGGCCGCGGCTTTCCGAGACGGACCCCGAACCGGGTAGATCCATGAAGCGCACGATCTTCGTTCTCTCGACCCTCGCGGGGCTGGTGCTTCCCGCCGCCGCGGCCGCCCAGGCCGACATCCTCCTGCAGCTGCGCTCCGGCAGCCCCGCGGGCGACCGCTTCCGGGTAGACTCCGCCGGCGGGGTGGTGGCCCTGGGTACGATCGGCATCGGCATCATCCCGGCGAGCGGCGCCGGATGGCGGATGATGTGGCACCCGCAGAAGGTGGCGTTCCGCGCGGGCTACGCCGACGCCGGCGGCCAGTTCGACGAGGGCAACATCGGCTACTACTCGTGGGCGGGCGGCGCGCTGAACGTCGCGGCGGGCATCTACTCGTTCGCCATGGGCAACCAGAACACGGTGGAAGCGTCCGCCCAGTGCGGCATGGCCCTGGGCAGCGGCAACAAGGTGTACGGCTCCGGCGTCAACATCGGCACCTGCGGCATTGCGCTGGGCCTGAACAACGACGTGCTGGACCACGCGGGCGTGGCCATCGGCCAGAACGCCTGGAGCGACGGCGATGCGGCGGTGGCCATCGGCTACAGGAGCACGGCGGACGCGGACTACTCCATGGCCTTCGGCTACCGCGCCAGCACCAACGGCCACATGGGCGCCAAGGTGTTCGGCGACGCGTCCACGACGGACTCCATCGAGGCCGTGGCCAACAACGAGTTCGCCGTGCGCGCGGCGGGCGGATTCCGCTTCCGCAGCAACGCCACCCTCACCAACGGGTGCAACATCGCGGCGGGCGGCGCATCCATCACCTGCGCCAGCAGCAAGACGCTCAAGGAGAACTTCCTGGGCGTGGACGGCGACGACGTGCTGGACCGCATGCGCCGCATTCCCGTCAACACCTGGAACTACACGGACGAAGGGCGCCAGTCGCGGCACATGGGCCCCTTTGCCGAGGACTTCTGGCGCGAGTTCGGCCTGGGCACCGAGCCCCTGGCCATTGGGCACCTGGACATCGACGGCGTGAACTTCGCCGGCGTCAAGGCGCTGGACGAGCGCACGACGGCGCTGCGGTCGTGGACGGCGGAGCAGGTGGATGCCCTGCGCGCCGAGAACGAGGCGCTCCGGGCGCAGAACGCCGCGCTGGAGGCCCGCATGGCCCGGCTGGAGGCGCTCGCCGCGGCGCTGCAGCCGTAACGCGGGGGCGGTCGCCGGGGCCCGCCCCGGCCTCGCCCAGGCTCGTCCACCCCCTCCCGCACAGTGCGCGGGAGGGGGTGTATACTTCTACGAGCGATCGTCCGCGGGGCAGGATTTCGTTCGATGGGTGGCTTCGACGGAGCCGCCGCCGCATCGGAATGTTCGGAAGCCGGGCTTCCCACTGGTGCGCAAGCGCCGACGCCATCATCTTCAAGGGGCTGCACCCCTTCCTCCACCCCATCCGAAGTGCCCCACCGTGTCCCTGCGATCCCGCCTGACCCGACTCGCGCCCCTGGCCCTGCTCGCGGCCCTGCTGGGCGCCTGCGGTGGTGATGGGCCCTCCGGCCCGCCGCCCGCCCTTTCCATCACCGCCAGCGGCACGCTGCAGCGCGGCGCGACCGTGACGCTCGCCGCCACCCGCTCGGGCCAGGCCGTGCCCGCCGGCCAGGTGGCGTGGACCGTGGTGCCCGCCAGCGCCGGCGAGCTGCTGGGCGGCGGACAGCTGCGCCTGCTGGCGTCGGGGACCGTGGAGGTGCGCGGCAGCTACGACGGCAGCACGGGGAGCGCGCAGCTGCAGGTGGCCGAGCCCCCGCCGGGCGCCCTGGTGATCAGCGCGGCGGGGCGGGCGGAGCGCGGGAGCACGCTCACGCTGACGGCCACGCGCGACGGGCAGCCCGTCCCCGCCGCCAACGTGACGTGGACGCTGCAGCCCGCCACGGGCGGCGAGGTGCTGCCGGGCGGACAGGTGCGGCTGCTGGCCGCCGGCGCGCTGGAGGTGCGCGGCAGCTTCGACGGGAGCACGGGCACGCTCCCCGTGACCGTGGCCGCGCCGCCCACCATCGTGTTCGACATGTCCGTGGGGGGCAACCGCGACCTGTACAGCGTGGCGCTGGACGGCGGCGGGCTCACCCGGCTGACGGAAACCCCGGCGGTGGACACCGATCCGTCCGTGGCCGCGGGGAAGATCCTGTTCGTGAGCGTGCGCGACGGCAACCCGGAGCTGTACGTGATGCCCGCGGCCGGCGGCGCGGCCACCCGCATCACCAGCACGCCGGCGCGCGCGGAGTCGTCCCCCGCCCTGTCGCCCGACGGGACGCGGATGGCGTACGCCAACGACCCGAGCGGCGTGGCCCGCATCTGGACCGCCAACGTGGACGGAACGGGCGCCGCGGCGTTCACGGGGAGCCTGGGCTTCGCGGGGAGCCCGGAGCTTTCGCCCAGCTGGGCGCCCACGGGCAGCCGGCTGTCGTTCGTGGGCACGGGCCAGGGAACGGCGGACATCTGGGACCTGACGGCGGGGGGCACGGCGGCCATCCTGGCCGGCGGCGACTCGGCGGACGTGGACCCGGCGTGGAACCCGGGGGGCACGCACGTGGCGTTCGCCTCCACCCGCGAGGGCGACCCCGCCATCTTCACCGTTCGCGTGGCGGACAAGGTGATCACGAAGCTGAGCACCCGGCCGGGCGGCGAGGCGGAGCCCAGCTGGACGGCCGACGGGCGGCTGGTGTACGTGGAGTTCCTGGCGGGGAGCGCCACGCGCCTGGTGTGGATCGACCCCGCGGCGCCCACCGTGGTCCACGAGATTCCCGTGAGCGGCAACCCGCGCCGCCCCTCCGTCGTCCGCTGACCCGAGATCGGCAACCCACGATGAGCGACGCACCCACGCACCGCGTTCCCGAGGACGTCCTGGCCGCCCACCTGGACGGCGAGGCGGTGCTGCTGCACATGGACACCAAGAACTACTACCGGCTGAACGCCACGGCCGCGCACGTGTTCCGCGGGCTGGAGCGCGGGCTGGGGCGCGACGCGCTGCTGGACGGGCTGTGCGCGGAGTTCGAGGTGGAGCGCGGCGTGGCGGCCGCGGAGCTGGACCGGCTGCTGGGTGAGCTGGCCGAGCGCGGCCTGCTGTCCACGGCGGACGGGGCGGCGTGAGCACCCTGGCCGGCGTCGCGGCGACGGGGGTGTGGGCGGCCCTGCGCGTGCCCCTGTGGCTGCGCGGCCGCCGCTGGACGGAGCTGCTGAGCCCGCCCCCCGGTCCCGTCTCGCGCGCGGAGCCGCCCCGGGGCGCGGCGCGGGCGGCGCGCGGCGCCGTGAAGGTGCTGGCGGCCGTCCCCGGCTCACCCTGGCGGAACACCTGCCTGTACCGCAGCGTGGCCGAGTGCCTGGCCCTGCGCCGCTACGGCGTCCCCGCCGTGGTGCGCATCGGCGTGCGGACGGCGGACGGCCCGGGGACGCAGCCCATCCTGGCGCACGCCTGGGTGGTGACCGACCCCGCCGCCGAGCCGCCCCCGCCCGATCGCATGCAGCCCTTCGCCCTGCGCGCGTGAAGGCGTGATCGTCCGCTCCCTCCTGCACGACGGCCGGCTCCGCGTGGAGGCGCACCCGCGCCTGCTGCCGCTGCTCACCCGCTGGCTGCCCCTGCTTCCCGACGACACCCCGGCGGCCCCCCGCGGCTCCGTCATCCGCGTCCTGCCGTCCGGGGACGCGCCCCCGCCCGCGCCCGCGGAGCGGCGCACGCTGGCCCTGGGCGGCGTGGAGGCCTGGGTGGCGGACGATGCCGCGCGGATCTCCGCCGGGGCGCTGGCGTGGGGCACGGCGGACCTGCAGGCGGGCGTGGCGGAGCTGCGCGTGGCGGAGGGCGAGGCGGAGACGGAGGCGGCGATGTGGGCGCTGTACTCGGCGTGCACGCTCTCCGCGGCGCTGCTGCTGGGGCGGATGGGGCGGGCCCTGGCCCACGCCGCCGCCGTGGCGCCGCCGGAGGGGGCCGCGTGGCTGCTGGTGGGCGATGCCCGCGCGGGGAAGACGACCACCTGCGCCAACCTGACGGGGGCGGGGTGGCGCTACCTCTCCGACGACCACGTGGTGCTGTACCGGAACGATGAGGGACGCGTGGCGGTGGAAGGGTGGCCGCGCGCCTTTCACCTGGACGTGGGCTACGACGGGGGAACGGTGGAGCACGAGCGGGGCGAGACGGATCCCCGCGAGCGCTGGCCGGGGCGCTGGCGGCGGACGGCGCTCCTGGGCGGGATGCTCTTTCCCCGCGTGGAGGCCGGCGCGCCGACGATCGTGGAGCGGGCGGAGGCGGGCGGCGCGCTGGCGGGGCTGCTGCGGCAGTCACCGTGGCTGCTGGCGGACCGCGAATGCGCGCCCCGTGTGCTGGCCCTGCTGCGCGACGCGGCCCTCCTCCCCGCGCACGCCCTGCGCCTGGGCCTGGACACCTACACGGACCCCGTGCGCCTCGCGGCGATCGTGGGAGGGGCCGCGCAGGAAGCTTCAAGCCCCGGTCCGGGATCGACGGAGACCGGCGCCGACGTAGTCTCGAACGTGGCCGGCGGAGGCGCGGCGTAGCGGCGGCGCGTCCCACATCCGCCGAGTCGTTTCCGCCGTTCGCAGGTGAAGCCCCCCGCAGTTTTGGGGGGCTTTCCGCGTTCGTTGCGGCGGCTTCAGCCGCTCCGCCGCGACGGACCTCCGCCGTCGCAGCCCCCCTGTCACCTGTAACCTGTCCCCTGTCACCCGCAGTTCCCCGCAGTTCCCCGCCCCACCGGGTTTCCATCCGCCGCGACATTGGGTAAATTCATACGCTGCATTCACTCACAGGCGCGCCTCAAGGACGCTGACGAATACATGGAGAACCGCACGGCGCTGGTCGAGGGGCTCATCGCCCGCTTTCCGCACATCCCCCGCGAAGCCGTCTTCAAGGAAGACCTGCTGCGCACGGGGATGGCCTTCGACGACTCTGCCCTGACGGACAACCTGGAGGGCGAGGTCAAGCCCAAGTCGTACTTCATCTTCTCGTTCGACCAGAAGCCGCTGGCGCAGCTGGGCAACGCGGCCAGGCGCCGCCCGCCCGAGGAGATCGCCCTGACCGGCGGCCCGTACGAGCTGCGGCGGACCATCGTCTCCGTGCGCGTGAACCCGGACTCGCCGTACCGCGTGGCGCGGGGGGCGGACGGAACGCTTTCGCTGTCGATGGACGGGCGCCCGATGGCGGACGTGACGCTGCCGCCCATGCCGGAGTACTACCGGCACCAGCTCAGCAACGGCAAGACGGTGATGGAGATCGCCCCGACGATCCAGTGGGGGTACCTGGTCTACCTGACGGTGTTCCGCATGTGCCAGTACTTCGGCGCCAAGGAGGAGTGCCAGTACTGCGACATCAACCACAACTGGCGCCAGCACAAGCAGGCGGGGCGGCCGTACACCGGCATCAAGCCCATCGACGAGGTGCTGGAGGCGCTGGCCATCATCGACCAGTACGACACGGGCCGCACGTCGCACGCGTACACCCTCACGGGCGGCAGCGTGACGAGCAAGGTGGACGGCTTTGCGGAGGCGGATTTCTACGGCCGCTACGCCGAGGCCATCGAGGCGCGCTTTCCCGGCCGGTGGATCGGCAAGGTGGTGGCGCAGGCGCTGCCCCGCGAGGACGTGCAGCGCTTCAAGGACTACGGGATCAAGATCTACCACCCCAACTACGAGGTGTGGGACAAGCGGCTCTTCGAGATCATCTGCCCGGGCAAGGAGCGCTACGTGGGCCGCGAGGAGTGGCACCGGCGCATCTTCGACGCGGCGGAGGTGTTCGGCGCGCGGTACGTGATCCCCAACTTCGTGGCGGGGGTGGAGATGGCGCGGCCGTTCGGCTTTGCCACGGTGAACGAGGCCATCCGCAGCACGCGCGAGGGGCTGGACCACTTCATGTCGCGCGGGGTGACGCCGCGGTTCACCACCTGGTGCCCGGAGCCGGCCACGCCGCTGGGACAGGACAACCCCGAGGGCGCGCCGCTGGAGTACCACATCCGGCTGCTGGAGACGTACCGCGAGGCGCTGGAGCAGCACGGCCTGCAGCCGCCCCCGGGGTACGGCCCGCCGGGCGCGGGGAACGCGGTGTTCTCCGTGAGCAGCTTCATGGACACGCTCGCCCCCAACGACGACAACGCCGACGAGCTGATGACGACGGCCGTGGCCGCGACGGACTGACGGCGCGCGTCCTCTCCCGTCGGCCGTACGAACGGCGGCCCCGCTCCGAGCTTCGGAGCGGGCCGCTTCGCATGGCAAAGACTGGCGTGAGGCCGGACGCGCGAGCCGGTTCACGGGGATGACCACGGTGTCGGACCGCGAGGGGGACCGGCTGGCGGGATCGCACCATCTCCATCGTGCCGCGAATCCGCCATCCGCCTGCTTCCATCCAGCATCCCGTCGTGGTCGCCCGTCACCGGCGGAATCGGGAAAATCGCGAATTCCCGCACAAAAGGATGGCGCTGAACGCAAGCGCGTATTATCCTCTCCACGCCCGCGCAGCAGGGTTTTCCACCCGCATTCCGTGCTCCCGCCGAACGGTTCTCTCCGGCAAGATCCGCCTGATTCCACGCGATCGCATCCCCTGGGCGTGGCATGCGCCGGAGATCCGTGCGCGGCCGATCCACGACCACGATGCGCGTCGCCGGCGGGCGGCGCGGCGCGGGCACACATCCCTTCATCACCTCAATTGGACGGGAGAACGTCAATGGCGCAGCGAAAGAGCAAGGCAAAGGTCCAGGAGCAGGCGCAGGCGGAGGCAATGCCCGGGGTCAAGCACGTGGCGATCGTCGGCGCGGGGATCGGCGGGATGGCGGCCGCCTACTACCTGCACGGCCGCAGGAGCGCGGACGGGCGCACGGAGTTCCGCTGCGCCGTGTTCGACCGCTCCGAGCGGGTGGGCGGCAACGGGCTCACGGCGTACTTCGAAAAGCCGTTCCAGCCGCCCTTTGCCGACCTGGCGGTAAACGACTTCAACCTCACGACCTACACCCTGATGGCCGACCTGCTCAGGCAGCTTGCGGCCCAGGGGTTCCCGGTGCAGCACGGGGCCCTGAACGACTCCGCCTGCTTCTTTACGGCGCCCGGCGACCGGCTGCAGCCCCCCCGCACCTTCACCAGCGAAGAGCTGGATGCCATCCAAGCGGGCAAGGTGCCCCAGCCGGACCCCGTGCTGGCGCGGATCGTCGCGGACCGCACGCGATTCCAGGGGATGGTGGGCGAGGTGATGAAGAAGCCGGAGTACGCCGCCATGAGCGTGGGCGAGTTCCTGGACGGCGGGCCCCGCAGGCCGGCGTTCAGCGCCGAGTTCCGCGACCTGTACGTGCTGCCGCGCATCAACGGCATGTACTTCATGGGCGAGACCACGCCGCAGGACATGCCCATCCGCGGGGTGATGAGCTACTACCTGCTGCAGGAAGGCTGGGGCACGCCGGGCAAGCCCGACCGCCGCTTCTTCACCAACGGGTGCAGCGACTGGTTTCGGCAGCTGCGGCGGGCGCTGGAGGCGCGCGGGGTGGACTTCTACCTGGGCGAGCAGCCGGTGGTGATCGCGCGGGAGGCGCGGGCGCCGCACGTGCAGTCCAGCAAGACCACGCGCGTGGAGTGGGACCACGTGATCATGGCCGTGCCGGCGGACGAGGTGCCCAACGTGGTGGTGGTGGGGCTGGAGCCCATGATCTCCGTGCTGCTGGCGAAGTTCCGCTACATCAACTCCGTGGCCGTGGCGCACACCAGCCCCGACGTGATGCCCGCCGGCAGGGAGCAGTGGCGCACGTACAACATCCTCATCCGCCCGCCCCGGGCCCGCATGCTGCGCCCGTACACCATCTCGTACGTGGAGAACATGCACCAGGGCGCCCCCAGGGTCCCGGAGCGGTACTGGCTGGTGAGCGAAGACCCGCACACGCCCATCCCGGACGACGCGGTCCTGCAGATGAAGGACCCGGTCACGGGCAAGCCGGTGCCGGCCGTGGCGTACTTTCGCCACAACACCGTCACCCCCGAGACGATGGGCGCCCAGCAGATGCTCAGCCGGCTGCAGGGGCAGAACGGCATCTACTACACGGGCGGATGGACGAACGGCGCGGGGCTGCACGAGGAGATCCTGGCCATTTCCATCGAGATCGCGCAGCGGCTGCGCGGCTACATCGACCGGAAGTTCCAGCCCCGCCGCGGCAAGCTGCTGGCGGCGGCCCCGGCGCACGTGACGCTGCACACCTACAATCCGGACGATCCGTCGTACGTGCCCAAGTACATCCGCGACGCCCTGAGCGACGAGCCGGCGGACGCCGCGCCCCCGGGCTTCTGGGACTGAGGCGCGCCACCACGGGCTGATGCGCGAACGCTCCCGGTCCTGGGCAGGACCGGGAGCGTTTCGCGCTTTCTGCACGGCGGCTCAGGCGCGTGCCGCGGCTGTCTCCTCGGGAGCGGATTCGACCGCATACCCCGCGGGCTCCTTGGCGATATCCACGACATCGACCTTCACCCGCATCCCGGCGCGGGCAAGCATGGTGACCAGTGAGTCGATCGTGAACGCATCCATCTTGCCGCGCTTGACGTCGCTGATGCGCGGCTGCGACACGCCGAACAGTTTCGCCGCGTCCTTCTGCTTCAGCTCACGTTCGCGCATGATCCGCAAAATGGCGTACATCAGCTTCGAACGGACGTAGAGGCTCTCCGCTTCAATGGGCTCAATGCCCAGATCGGCGAAGAGGTTCGCCCCGGGGGGGGTGACATGCGTGACGGTCATCGCGACCTCCTGGCCCTCAGCTGGATGATGCGGGGACGCGTACGGAGCATCTCGGCATACCTTGCTTTTGCGACCTCGATGTGGTGCTGCGGGGTGGACTGAGTCTTCTTCTCGAACGCGTGCAGCACGTAGAGCGCTTCCTCGAATTTGGCGACGTAGACGACACGATACTGCACCGTGCCGCCGCCGTGCGTCCGCACCCTGAGCTCGCGAGCGCCGGGGCCGATGATCTCCATGGGCTTCCAGTCCTCCGGCTCGTCCCCTTCCTGCACGAGTCCCAGTTTGTACCCGATCGCGCGGACAGCATCCGGGGGAAAGCTCAGCAGTTCCGCGCGCGAACGTCCGATCCATTCCGCGGGCTTTTCGTCTCTGGACATTATACTCTATTCCGATATCCAGGGTCAACGGGTGGGCGCAGGGGGCACTATTCCACCGCTGTCGCCATCGGATCGCAGACAAACGAATCCGCCCGCGAGGGAGGTCCTCGCGGGCGGATTCGGAAGCGGATCATCGGATGACGGTCAGGATCCGGGTGGAAGCACCTGGGTCATCACGGCGACGAAGTGGCACACGCTGCCCCCCAGCACGAACAGGTGCCAGACGGCGTGCGCGTACGGGCGGCGGTTGTGGTAGAACACGGTGCCGGCGGTGTACGTCAATCCGCCGGCCACCATCCACCCCAGCGTCGTGGGGGAAAGCCGCTCCAGCATGGGCACGATGGCAATGACGGCCAGCCATCCCATGCCGATGTAGATGCCCGTGGACAGGCGGGGAAAGCGCCCCGTGAAGAACAGCTTGAAGACCACGCCCGCCACGGCCAGCCCCCACACCACGCCGAACAGGCTCCATCCCCATCCGCCGCGCAGCCCCACGAGCATGAACGGGGTGTAGGTGCCCGCGATGAGCAGGTAGATGGCGCTGTGGTCGAACACCTTGAGCCGCGCCTTGAGGTCGGGCCGGGTGACGGCGTGGTACAGCGTGGAGGCCGTGTACAGCAGCACGAGCGTCGCCACGAAGACCGCGCTGCTGACGATGCCCCACACGTCACCGTACAGGGCGACGAGCACGAGGAGCACCGCCCCGCCCACCAGGCTGGCGACGGCGCCCGCGCCGTGGGTGAGGGCGTTGGCGAGCTCCCAGCGGGGATCGGCCGACTCGTCCATGCGGGTCCTTCCGGCGGTGGTGCGCGGGTGCAAACTTCGTTTCCATTCCAAGGATAGCGGCACCCGAACGCGCCGCAAAGGGCCCCGCGGCGCTGAATCCCGCTCACCGGCGGAGTCGTGACGGGATGGTGATCGGGAGGTGGCGGAGACGGAGAAGGGCGAGAGGGGGATGAGGGATCGTGCAGGGCGAGGATGGGCGTGGAGGCGGGCACCCGCCCCCGGCGACTGAAGTCGCGGCACCGAAAACGTGATGTCGGCCTTCGCCGACGGCTCGTGCACGGGCAAGGATGTGCACCGGGGCGGAGTTTTGCCGGCCGGGGTTCGAGATCGTGCAGAGGAGACCGGCACCCGCCCCCGGCGACTGAAGTCGCGGCACCGAAAGCGTGATGTCGGCCTTCGCCGACAGATCGTGCACGGGGCGAGTGCCGGATGCGATCGCCAGCTCCAAGAACAACTGCCGTAACGCAGTTGAAGCCCTGTTCGCATCGCGCGTCAGCGCGAGACAGGGCTTATGGCTGTCCCAGCGGCGGGTTCACCCGCTCAGACCGAATGCCTGCTCACGTGCACGATCTCACCCTGCCTCGCACTTCCGCACTTCCGCACTTTCGCACTTTCGCACTTTCGCACTCCCGCACTCCCGCACTCGCCGTCATGGACCTGTTCGCCGGGTCCGGGGTGAAATAACTTGGCGCGTCTGAATGACGCACCCACCGAACGCAATCCCCTTCGAATCCGGTCCCCCATGTCCATACATCGACTTCGCCGCGCGGCGGCGATCCTCGCACTCGTTCCGCTGGTGCTGTCCGCCGGGTGCATGTCCGCGGGCAAGCGCTACAACCAGGGCCTCACGCTGGAGGCCCGCGGGCACCCGGCGGAGGCCGCGCGCCGCTACATCGACGCCCTGCGCCGCGACCCCAGCCTGGTGGAGGCCCGCGCCCGTCTGCAGGAGACCGGCGCCCTGGCCGTGGACCAGCACCTGGCCGAGGCCCGCGCCGCGAGCGACGCCGGCGCCCACGACGACGCGGCCGAGGGGCTGCTGCAGTTGGACGTCCTGCGCCGCGACGCCGCGGCCGTGGGGACGGAGCTGGCCGTGCCCGCGGACTACGCGCAGTACCGGCGCGGCGTGCTGGACCGCGCCATCGACGACGCCCTGGAGGGCAGCGCGGCCCTGGCCGAGGGTGGGCGCTTCAGCGACGCGCTGGGGCGGCTGGAGCGCGTGCCCCGCTGGCAGCCCTCCGCCGGGCAGCGCCGCATGGCCGACGAGGCGCGGCTGGAGACGTACTCCACGTGGATGGGCGCCGAGGGCGCCGCCGGCCGGCACCGCGCCGCGTTCCAGGTGGGCGAGCGCGCCGTCTCGTCGCTGGGCCGCGGCTTTCCCGGCATCGAGCGCATCGTGGAGGCGCAGCAGTTCGCCATCGACGAGGGCACGCTGCGGGTGGCCGTGCTCCCCATCCAGGTGTCGCGCGACGTGCGCGGGCAGCTTCCCGCGTCGTTCCTGCGCGACGTGGAGAACGACCTTGAAGGCGGGCCGTGGCGCAATCCGCCGGCGTTCGTGGAGGTGCTGGATCCCGGCGAGGTGCGGCGCGAGGCCCGGCGCTACGACCTGGGCGACATGCGCTACACCAGCGAAGCCGTGCGCCTGGGCCGCGCCGTGGGCGCCGACCTGGTGGTGACGGTGGAGATCGACAGCGCGGGGGTCACGGACAGCGACACGCGCGAGGAGCGCCGCGCCGTCCGCACGCGCGCCGGCGCCGACACGGCCTTCACCGTCCGCAGCGGCCGTCGGCAGGCGTGGGCGGAGGTTCGCTACGTGATCGTGGACGTGCAGGGCAGCCGCATCGTCACCCGCGAGCGGATGGAGCCGGACGCGTCGCGCTCGTTCCGCGAGGGCGTGTACCCGGGCGACTGGCGCCAGCTGCTGCTGAGCGACGACGACCGCCGCCTGTTCGACGCGGACGCGCGCGACGACGTCCGCAGCGAACTGATGCGCGAGATGGGCCGGGACTTCATCGACGAGCTTTCGCGCGCCGTGTACGACCGGGTGCTGCGGGAAGTCCGTTGAACGGCGAAGTGCGAAAGTGCGAAAGTGCGAAAGTGCGAAAGTGCGAGAGTGAGTAGCGGATGAGCATCCGCGCTCTCGCCCTGCGGACGCGCGCCGTGGGGGCGGACGGAAGCGAGCGGGCGGATGCCATCCTGCGGACGGATTGGGATCCGGCCCGCGCCGCCGTCGTCATCTGCGACATGTGGGATGCGCACCACTGCGTCGCGGCCCAGCGGCACACGGCGGAGATGGCGCCGCGGATGGACGAGGTCGCCGCCGCGCTCCGCGAGCAGGGCGCGCTCATCATCCACGCGCCGGCGGGGTGCGCGGACTTCTATCGCGGCACGCCGGCCCGCATGCGCGCCATCCAGGCGCCCCACGCGGATGCACCGGCCGCGATCGACTGGAACGGCTGGGACCAGGAGGCGGACGCCGCGCTTCCATCGACCCTGACGGAGCCGGGCTCCTGCTCGTGCGGCACGGCCCAACCGTGCGGCGAGGCGCATCCACCCTATCCCTGGACCCGCCAGACGCCGCGGATCGGCATCCATCCGGAGGACGCGGTGAGCGACGACGGCAGGAGATCTTCAACCTCCTGCAGGCGCGGGGGATCGAGGACGTGGTCGTGATGGGCGTGCAAACCAACATCTGCGTGCTCGGCCGGCCGTACGGGATCCGGCAGCTCGTCCATCTCGGCAAGCGGCCGGTACTCTGCCGCGACCTGACGGATGCATTCCACCGCGATCCGCGGGGCCACGCCTGGGGCACGGAGCAGGTCGTCGCCCACATCGAGCGCCGCTGGTGCCCCACGGTCACGAGCGACCAGCTGGCGGGTGGGATCGCCCTTCCGGTTCCAGGACGCGGGCTATAGCGGTTTTCGTGTCGGTTCGTAGTTTCTCACCCGTGATGTCATTCTGAGGGAGCGCCCGCCGATAACCTGAATGTGTACAAAGCTTTGCGGCGCGACCGAAGAATCTGGTCGCAACCTCGACGAGACCCGCCCGTGCGCCGTAGAAGGTCGTGCACGGGTGGGGCTGTGCACCGGGGCAACCAGATTCTTCGGCCGGCGCCTTCACGTCACGGGACGGATCCGGCCGGCGCCGACCTCAGAATGACATCACGGGCGGGGCAAAAGAAACTGCAAACGCATGCGAACCCCGCTCTACCACCAATCCCGCGTCCGTCCTCCCGTGCGGCTGCCACGACGACGACACCCTCTCCCACGAGCCGCGGGAGAGGGTGTTTGCGTCCGGAAGCTCGGATTCAGCCCGCCGTGGCGACGCGTCCGTGGCCGGCGCCGGCCAGTTCGCGCTCGCGGAGGCGTCCGCCCAGCCAGGCGTACGGCATCACCGCGAGCAGGTTGTAGACGTTGAACCACACCGGTGCGTCCGCCCAGTTCTGCAGGGCGACGGGGATGCTGATCGCCAGCCCCAGCGCGCCCACGATCAGCGCGTGCAGCATGGGCCGGGAGGGAGCCAGGCGCGCGGTGAGATAGCATCCGCCAATCCCGAACGCGGCGACGTAGGCGCAGGTCAGGATGAGCGCCGCCGTGCTCGTCACCGGCTGGCCGGCGGGAAACAGGTCCGGCGCCACGCGGGCCAGGATCGCCAGCGTGGCGAAGTTCAGGATGGGGATCAAAAAGAATCCGGCGACGACGGCGGCGATGCTGCGAACCATGGAAGGGACCTCCGGGCGGGGGAGTGTACGGCGGGGCGGGATCGCGCAAACAGATGCATCGGCGCGCGCCCACCGTCAAGAGTCCCGGGATGCGCCGAGGGCGGGCGCGGAGTGCCGCGCCCGCCCTCGTCCATCCGACCGCCCCAGGCTCAGCGGCCGCCGGTGTAGAGCGGGCCGATGACCAGCCGCACGCGGTAGTCCGGGTCGCGGCCGGCGGTGCTGCGCGCGGGGTCCAGCCCCACCAGCACGATGGCGTGCTCGTGGTACGCGGCAAAGGCGTTGGGCTGGTCCGTGCGCAGGTCGAAGGTCGCGGGCGCGTGGCCGGGCTGCGACACGGACAGCCGCACGACGGCGTGCCCCGGCGCCACGCAGTTGGCCTCCACGGGGCAGCGCATGTCCTCCAGCACGCCGTCGAACTCCACGGCCAGGCGCGGATCCATCAGCACGGCACGCCGGCCCTCGTCCAGCGTGAACTCGCGCCCGGTGCGCACAGACTTGGGGCCGCCGTCGGTGGGGAGCAGGCTGCAGGCGGAAAGCAGCCCCAGCAGGGCCGCGGCGATGAGCGTCTTCATGGGGGGATGCGGCGAGTGGTGGACCAGGAATCTCCATCCCACAAGCGCGCGGGCCGGCGCGGTCGTGACACCGCGCCGGCCGATGCGTCTCCCCCGCGCCCGAATCAGCCGCGGACGACGTGCAGGCGCACCACGTAGTCGCCCTCCGCCGCGGGGCCGGCGGTGGTGGGCAACGGCCGCAGGTCCACCACGGTGATGACGTAGCCCTCGTGGCTCACCGTGCGCTGCCCTTCGTGCGTGTTGAGCCGCACGGGGCGCGTGGCCTCGCCGCGCTCGTGCAGGATGAGGCCCACCATGGCGTTGCCCGCCGTGATGCACTGCCCGCCCTGGGGGCACCGCGAGTCCTCCATCACCCGGCCAAAGCTGATGGCCAGCCGCTCCTCGTCCAGCAGGCGCGTCTCGCCGAGCGGAATCTCCAGCTGCTGCTGGGCGTCCGTGCCGGGCACCGGCCCCGTGCGAAAGGTGTTGATGCACCCGGCCGCCAGCAGCGGAAGCACCAGCACCCATCCCCGCCGCATCCACCGCCGCGCGCCCTCGGCTCCGTTCATCATCGCCCGATCGAGTCATTGTGCCGGCTGCGGCGGACGGTCCGCCGCGGTTGCAATCATCCGTTCGTCCGCAAGCTGCACGCCGGACACCCCGCGCGCATCGTCCGCATCTGCCACCGTACCAGCAGCTGCGGCCTCGCGCGAGACGCGGAGGGCGCGGAGGGAACGGCGGAGGGCCTTCGCGCGGAATTGACGAAATCCACCCCACGGCGAACACCGGCCGTCCGTTGACTCCGCCGGCCGGGGATGATCCATTTCCCCCCACGGATCGTGACGGAAAACTCGTGAGACAGGGGGATGGGATGCAGAGACGGCGGATTGGATCGCTGGAGGTGTCGGCCGTGGGGATCGGCTGCAACAACTTCGGCTGGCGGATCGATGCGGACGAGACGGTGGCGGTGGTGGACGCGGCGCTGGACGCGGGCATCAACTTCTTCGACACGGCGGACCTGTACGGCGGCACCAGGAGCGAGGAGTTCCTGGGGCGCGCCCTGGGGGCGCGCCGCGGGGACGTGATCGTCGCCACCAAGTTCGGGCATCCGGGCAACCCGCAGCTGCGCGGCGGGCACCCCGACACGGTGCGCAAGGCGGCGGAGGAGAGCCTGCGCCGGCTGGGGACGGACTACATCGACCTCTACCAGATGCACCGCCCCGACCCGGCCGTGCCCATCGCAGAGACGCTGGGCGCCCTGGACGAGCTGGTGCGGGCAGGCAAGGTGCGCGAGATCGGCTCGTCCAACTTTTCCGCGGAGCAGATCCGCGGGGCGGAGGCCGCGGCGAAGGGCGCCCGCTTCGTGAGCGTGCAGAACGACTACAGCCTGCTGCAGCGCGAGCCCGAGGCCGCCGTGCTGCCGGAGTGCGAGCGCCTGGGAGTGGCGTTCCTCCCCTTCTTTCCCCTCGCCAGCGGGCTGCTGACGGGCAAGTACCGCAAGGGCCAGCCGCTGCCGGAGGGCGCCCGCCTTTCCGATCCCAAGTGGGAGGAGCGGATGAAGACGGACGGGCGCCTGGACCAGGTGGAGGCGCTGATCGCGTTCGCGGAGGCGCGCGGGCACACGATCCTGGAGCTGGCGTTCGCCTGGCTGCTGGCGCGGCCCGTCGTTGCATCGGTGATCGCGGGCGCCACGAAGCCGGCGCAGGTGCACGCCAACGCGGCCGCGGCCGGCTGGGACCTCACCGCGGACGACAGGGCGGAGATCGACCGCGTCCTGCGGGGCTGATCCCGGAACGAAAACAGATCGGACTCACACAGAGGAACAGGGGTAACAGAGGAAGAGACAACGCGAAGGAGACCGGAGGCGGTTTCCCGAACTCCTGTCGTTTCCTCTGCTGCCCTGTTCGTCTGCCTGCGACGTTCTCCTCCCGCCATGATGCTTCCGCCGCCCGTCCGCGGCGGCTATCTTGGCCATCTTCTCCCCCGCCCCGCCGTGTGCGGCCGGGCGTTCGACTCGAGCTTCCCCATCCATGCTGCCTGATTTCATCCGGCGCGCACCGTCGCGCCGCACCTTCGCATACCTGCTGGCCGCGGCGCTGCTGCCGTCATCGCTGGCCGCGCAGGCCGCGCCCTCCGCGGACGAGGCCGCCACGGCGCGGTACATGGAGCGCGCGCGGAGCAACCCGGCGGCGCTGGGCATCTTCCTGCGCGAGATGCCCAAGGGCGGCGACCTGCACAGCCACCTGTCCGGCGCCGTGTACGCGGAAAGCTACCTGCGCTGGGCCGCGGAGGACGGCCTGTGCGTGTACGTGCCGCGGCAGGCCATCCTGGCGAACGCCTGCCCCGCCGCGGCCGATTCGCTGCGCCCCGCCGCGCAGATCGCGGACACGTCGGCGCTGTACAACGCCCTGGTGGATGCGTTCTCCATGCGCCACTGGACACCCGCGCAGGGGAGCGGGCACGACCGGTTCTTTTCCACGTTCGGCCGCTTCAACTCAACGGACCGCCGCACGGGCGACGGGCTGGCGGAGGTGCAGCAGCGCGCCGTGCGGGGCGGCGTGCGCTACCTGGAGCTGATGTTCACCCCCGACCGCCGTGCCGCGCGCGACCGGGGCACCGCGGCCGGGTGGACGGACGAATTTGGGCGGATGCGCGACACGCTGCTGGCGCTGGGGCTGCGCGACGTGGTACGCCGCTCCCGCGCGCGCCTGGACAGCGTGGAGGCGCGCCGCGACACGGTGCTCGCGTGCGGCACGCCGCGGGCGGACGCGGGGTGCGAGGCCACCGTGCGCTGGCTGTACCAGGTGGGCCGCGGCAGCCCGCCGGAGCAGGTGTTCGCGCAGATCTTCACGGGCTTCCTGCTGGCGGAGGCGGACCCGCGCGTCGTGGGGCTGAACCTGGTGCAGCCGGAGGACCTGCCGCGCTCCATGAGCGACTACTCGCTGCACATGCGGATGATCCAGTTCCTGCGCCGCGAGCACCCCGGCGTGGGGGTGACGCTGCACGCGGGCGAGCTGTGGCGCGGGCTGGTGCCGGACGAGGGGCTGCGGTTCCACGTGCGCGAGGCCGTGCGCGTGGCGGGCGCCAGCCGCATTGGCCACGGCGTGGACGTGATGATGGAGGACAGCGCGCAGGAGCTGCTGGCGGAGATGGCGCGCAACGGGGTGATGGTGGAGATCAACCTCACCAGCAACGACGTGATCCTGGGCGTGCGCGGCGCCGAGCACCCCCTGCGCCACTACCGCGCCGCCGGCGTGCCCGTGGCGCTCAGCACGGACGACGAGGGCGTGGCGCGCTCGGAGATGTCGCGCGAGTACCTGCGCGCCGTGCAGGACCAGGGGCTGGACTACCCCACGCTCAAGACGATGGCGCGCACGTCGCTGCAGCACGCCTTCGTGGACGGCGACCCGCTGTGGCGCGACCTGCCGGGCGGCCGCCTCGCCGCCGAGTGCGCCCCCGCGGCCGGGGGGATGGACGGTGCCCGCTGCCGCCGCCTGCTCGCGCGGAGCCCCAAGGCGCGCCTGCAGCGGGACCTGGAGCGCCACTTCGCCTCCTTCGAGCGCCGCGTGGCCCAGGCGGAGCGCCAGTCCCGCTGACGCACGCTCGATCCCGAAGCGAAGAGGGGCGCCCCCACCGGCGCCCCTCTTCGCGTCTCCGGAATCCGTCCGACGGATGCGTGCCCCCGGTGCACGGTCCCGGCGCGCTGCACGAGCCGTCGGCGAAGGCCGACATCACGTTTTCGGTGCCGCGATTTCAATCGCCGGGGACGGATGCCGGCTCCCCTGTCGGTAGATGGCCTTCGCCGACGCCTGGTGTCGAGAGGCAGATCGGCATCCGCAGATCGTGCATCGGCGAGACCCCGGACCGGAAGCGGCCCACCTGCCACGGGCGAGTAGATTCCTCACTCGTTCCTCGTTCGGAATGACAGTTCGGAGGTTGTCTGGGGAAACGATGCCTCTCCCGTCCTCTCTCCGAAATCGAATTACGGGGAAACCCGTTGACATCGGGCACCCCGCGCATTATCAATTACGGGAGACCCCGTATTTGGAGACTGCCGATGGCCGTGCCCCGGTTGACCCCGCGCGAGCTGGACGTGATGAGCATCCTGTGGCGGCTGGAATCCGGCACCGTGACGGAGGTGCGCCGGCAGCTGTCCGACCGGCTGGCGTACACCACCGTCCTGTGGGTGCTGCAGACGCTGGAGGAAAAGGGCTACGTGCGCCACGAGAAGGAAGGCCGCGCGTACCGGTACTACCCCGTGATGGAGCGCGAGGACGCGGGCGAAAGCGCGCTGAGCCGCCTGCTGGACAAGGTGTTCCACGGCTCGGCGGCCATGCTGGTGGCGCAGCTGGTCAACGAGCGCGAGATCCCGCCCGACGAGCTGCGAAAGATCCGCGAGATGCTGGAAGACCGCCTTCCGGAGGACGAAGCATGACGATCGCGTGGGTAATCCGCGCCCTGGCCGCCGGCGTGCTGCTGGCCGCCGCCGCCCTCACCGCCGAGCAGGTGGCCGGATGGTTCGGCCGGCCGCGCCGCTGGGCGTGGGCCGCGGCCATGGCGGCCACCGTGCTCCTTCCCCTCGCCGCGCTCGTGGCGCCGGGGCTCTTTCCGCCCATGGACGCGCCCGTCGCGGAGGCGGCCGCCTTCATGGCGCCGGACGACATCGGAACGGCGGATGGGGCGGATGGGTCCGCATCGCAAGCGGTGGCGGCGGCCGTGCCGTTCGGGCGGGTGTTCGCGGCGGGGTGGATGCTGGCGTCCGCCGCGATGCTGATCGTGCTGGGCGTGGCGTGCGTGCGGATGAACGCGGCGATGCGCGGGCTTCCCGGCGCGCGGCTGCACGGCGTGCGGGTGCGCGTGGCGGACGATGCGGGGCCCGCCGCCGTGGGCATCCTGATGCCGGAGATCGTGGTGCCGCGCTGGGTGCTGGATGCCCCCGAGGCCGAGGCGCGGCTGATCGTGTGGCACGAGCGCGAGCACGTGGCCGCGGGCGACGTGCGGCTGCTGGCCCTGGCCGCCGCGGCGCTGGTGGCGATGCCGTGGCATCCCGCGCTCTGGTGGCAGTACCGCCGCCTGCGCCTGGCGGTGGAGACGGACTGCGACGCCCGCGTGCTGGCCGCCGCGCCGGGCGTGCGCCGCTACGCGATGGCCCTGCTGCGCGCGGCGGAGACGTCGCGGGCCGCGCCCCTGCTCGCCCCGGCCTGGGGAGAGCGCCCATCCCACCTGGAACACAGGATCGCCGCCATGACCGCCCCCCGCCCCGCCCACCGCGTTTCCCGCACCCTGGCCGCCGCGGCCGCCGCGTGCTGCCTGCTGGCCGCCGCCTGCGACGTCATGGAGTCGCGCGGCGCCGTCGCCGACGCGAGCCGCCCGCCCCTGCCCCGCGTGAAGGAGGGGGTGGATGCGAACGGCCGCGCCTACCGCACCGTCGACAACCCCGACGGCACCACGATGGTGTCAATCGGCGCGGATCCGTCCAAGCCGCAGGGCTGGCTGGGGATGGTCTACACCTTCCCCGATCCCGGCAACGGTCCCATCGGCACGCCCATGCGGAATCACCCGTACGTGGCGAAGATCCTCCCGGGCTCGCCGGCGGCGGATGCGGGGCTGGCCGTGCACGACACCATCCTGTCGTCCAACGGCAAGGACGCGCGGCTGGGCGGGATCTTTCCGGACCGCACGCCGGGGGCCGTGTATACGCTGCAGGTGCGCCACAGCGGCGTGGAGCGCCAGGTCCAGCTCACCGTGGGCCCCGAACGCGCAGCGACCCCTCCCCTGCCCTGACGCGTCCATCCTGGCCGAACGCACGCGGAGCCGCAGCGATCGTCGCTGCGGCTCCGCTTCATTGGAGAGCCACCGCGGCGGATCAGCCGGCGCGGCGCGGGCGGGAGGCGGACGTGCGGTGCAGGATGCGCGGCACCTCGCCGGGGAGCTCGCGCGCCAGGAAACCCACGTCGCCGTGGCGCTTGGCGAGCGCGTTGCCGGCCTCGCCGTGCAGGTACACGCCCCACGCCGCCGCACGCAGCGCATCCGCCCCGCGCGCCAGCAGGCCCGTGACGATGCCGCCCAGCACGTCGCCCGAGCCGCTGGTGGCCAGCCCCACGCCGCCGCCGGTGTAGCGAAAGACGCGTCCGTCCGGCGCCACGATGGTCGTCTCCGGGCCCTTGAGCGCCACCACGGCGCCGAACGCCTCCACGGCCCGGCGGGCCGCCGCCTCGGGATCAGCCTCCACGTCCTCGCGCTCCATCCCCAGCAGCTGCGCCATCTCGCCCGCGTGCGGCGTGAGCACGGCGCGGCCCTCCAGGTGCGCCAGCGCGCGCGGCTCGTCGCGCAGGGCCGCCAGGCCGCCCGCATCCAGCACCACGGCGGGCCGGGTGACGCGCTTGAGCACGCCGCGCGCGAGCCGGGCGGCCGCGTCCTCGTCTACCAGCCCGGGGCCAATGAGCAGCGCATCCACCCGGTCCGCGCGCTCCCCCACGTCTCCCGCGGCCTTGGGATGCACCCCCTCCGCCGCCGCGTCGCGGAATCCAAAGACGCGCGCCTCCGGCACGGCGATGGCCACGGCGGACGCGACGGAATCCGCCGTGGCCAGCTGCAGCTTGCCCGCGCCGGCGCGCATGGCCGCCTCGGCCGCCAGCAGCAGCCCGCCGGGGTTCTCCGTGCTGCCGCCGACGATCAGCACGCGGCCGCGTGCCTCCTTGTCCGCGGAATCGTCCAGCGAGGGGAGGGCCAGCTGCCGGAGCCGCGCGGGCGTAAGTGCGGGGATGCGCGTCATTTGACGGCCACCGGCGCGTCGGGGCGGCTGGTCACGGTTGCGCCCGCATCCGCCAGCGGCGCCACGAAGTTGAACAGGCGCAGCTCCAGCTTGCCCTCCGTGCCCAGTGCGGGGTTGAACGCGTACGAGGTCACGGAGCAGTTGGCGACCTCCGTTTCGCGGTCCACGGCCAGGATCTGCTCCTCCGTCATGCACTCCAGCAGGTAGCGCAGGCACAGCACCACCACCTGGTGGCAGACGATGAGCACGCGCTCGTCGCGGTAGTGCAGCGACAGGGTGTCCAGGGCGCTGCGCAGGCGCAGGATGACGTCGCACCAGCTTTCGCCGCCGGGGGGGCGGTGGTAGAACTTGCCCAGCAGCCGCCGGAACTCCGCCTGCTCGGGAAAGCGCTCCGTGATGCCGTGGCGCGTGAGCCGGTCCAGGATGCCGAATTCCTTCTCCCGAAGCCGCTCGTCCGCCACCAGGTCCGTTTCCGGCAGCGCCAACCCGCCGGCCTCGCGGACGAGCTCCGCCGTGCGCATGGCGCGCAGGTACGGCGACGCCAGCACCACCGTGGGCCGCTCTTCCGCGGGCATGGCGGCAAACCAGCGGCCCAGCGCCGTGGCCTGCTGCTCGCCCAGGGGGCTCAGCGGCACGTCCACGTCGCGCATGTCGATCTCGATCATCTCGTGCCCGGCCTCGTGGGCAAGGTCGCTGGCCACGTTGCCCGCGCTCTGCCCATGCCGAACGATCCACACCACTTCCGGCCACCTGCGCGTCATCCCCATCCCCTTTGAACGGCGTATGGGGCGCGGCGGGTCAAGGAGCGTACCACCACCGGATCGGGGGACGATCCCGTGCAAACGAACGAGGGCGCCGCGGATCCGCGGCGCCCTCTTCATCCATCACCCACCTCGCCCTCGTCGTCGCGGGCGGAGGAGCTACCACCGGGCCGTGCGCTGGTCGCCGGCGAGGGGCTCGCCCTGCCACACGCACCACACGCGCTGGCCGGGACGCGCGCGCTCGTACTTGGACTTGGTCGTGTGGCAGGTGGTGCCGTCCTCCGCCACCAGTTGCGCCGGCTCGCGCTTTCCGATCACCGGCTTGCGCTCCAGGTTGTTCTCGGGACCGTCCTTCAACCGCGGAAGGGGGATGGTCGTGCATCCCGCGGTCAGGGCGACGGCGAGCGCGGCGGCGGGGCGAAAGAATCGCATATGCGGCTCCAGGGGTGGGATGTGCCCTCCTCGATGGTCCGAGAACGTCCGGCGCCGCAAAACGTGACGGCAAGTCGTGGGAGGGCGGCCTGCAGTACGGATACCACCCGGACTCGCCGCTGAAAACGGGCGCGGGGGCGGATGATCAGCCGCGCGCGCGCCGGGCCTGGTCGCGGAGCATGAACAGGTACATCGACTCCACCTTTTCGCGCGCCCACGGCGTCCGGCGCAGGAACTTGAGGCTGGAGGCGATGCTCGGGTCTTCCGTAAAGCAGCGGATGCGGATGCGCTGCCCCATGGCGGCCCATCCCACGTTCTCCACCAGCTCCGTCAGCATCTTCTCGAGCGTTACGCCGTGCAGCGGGTTGCGCGGCTGCGGGCGCGGTGCGGAATCGTCCATCATCCTTTCAGGGTCGGCCGGCGTGTGCGGGATGCCATCCTGCACCGTCCGGGCGGGCGCGGCAAGGACGGCATCCGCCCGCCAAAGCGCCGGAAGCGTGCCATGCGATGCACACGCAGGCGGACGCGGTGGACGGCGCGCCGGTACGGAACTGGCTATGCCGCAAGGACATGGAATATCAACGAGAAGCGGAGAACGGAGACGACGCCCTGCGCAACGCGGTTGCGCTCGGCGCGGTGGCGGCCGGCGCGGCGGCGGCGTTCGGCATGCTGGCGGCGGCCGTGGCGCGCCGCGACACCGCGCAGGCGGACGAGGCGGTGCGCAGGCACACGGCCGCGCCCCGGGGGAGCACCGTCCGGCGTGCCGCCGCGGCCGCCGCGCCCGTGGGCAAGTGGTGGACGTACATCCCGGCGGCCCTGGCCGCGTCCGGGTACCTGCTCGCCGCGCGCGATGGGGACGGGCGCGGGTCGCGCTCGCGGCTGCTGGGCGCGGGGGCGGTGCTGCTCGCGGGCACCGTGGCGACGGCGCTGAACCCCACCTTCGACAACGTGCTGCCGCAGCCGCCCGCGCCGCCCGGACACCCGCCCCGCAAGCCCGTGTTCCCCAGCGGCCACGCGTTCGGCCCGAGCGCCATTGCGCTCTCCGCGGCGTACGTGCTGGCGCGCGAGGGCGTCGTCCGTCCCGGCAGGGCGCTCCCCGCAGCCGCGCTGCTGCCGCTCGCCACCGCCGGCGGGCGCGTGCTGGAGGAGAAGCACTGGGCGTCCGACGTGCTGGGCGGATACCTGGGCGGAATCACCGTCGCCGCCCTCTGCGCCGCCGCGTACGAGGTCGCCCGCAACGCCTGGGCGGACGAGGAACCCGGCTGAACAGGTCGCGCCCACCGCATCCGCGGACGCGGTGGGCGGGCGTCGCTAGCCGATGAGCGTGATGCCCGTCAGCACCGCGGCGGCCGCGAGAAGTACGTACGACACCCACTCCGGCAGGGACACCTCCACGATCCTCGTCAGGGCCAGGTAAGCGCACGTGACGTAGACAACAATGTGCCATGCCGTCGCCAGCGGCGTGCCGGGGTCGATTGGGGCGTATCGCACGAACCAGAGCCCTGAGACGATCAGGCAGAATGCACTGCCCTTTCGGGGCCCCAGCGGCGTGGTCCAGAAGCCCTGCTCCCGCTCGCTCGGCTCCGCCTGCTCCGGGGACGGGGTCGGGGCCAGCAGTTCCCGCGGGTCCACCGTCTCCCCTACCCGCGGCAGCCATGCATCGTACGGGACGTCGAGAACCGTTTCCCCGGGCCGGACGATGAACGCGTCGCCGCGCAGCTCGCCGGGGATGGCACGCTCCACCGCCGCCCGGGTGCCGGCTGCGTTCGTCGAGATCAACAGGTCCATGCGTTCCATCAATGTCTTTGATGATTCCCCCGCCGCGGCTACCGAAAGACAAGGTAGAACGTGACGCCCGCCAGCGACGCAAATGCCGAGAAGAGCGCGGATCGCACCCATCCCGGAAGGGACAGCCCGAGAACGTTCTTCAGGAAAAAGGTGGACCACGCGGCGCAGATCAGGAGGAGCCACGCCGCCTCCAGCGGCGTGCGCCCGGGGTCCTTGAGGTCCTCCTGCACGTACATCACCGTCATGGAGAGATACAGCACCGCGCTGGCGATGGGACCCAGGGGTGTGCTCCAGAGACCCTGCTCCGGCTCCGGGCGCGCGGGATGCAGCTCCCGCGGGTCCACGGTCTCCCCCACCCGCCGCAGCCATGCATCGTACGGGACGTCGAGAACCGTTTCCCCGGGCCGGACGATGAACGCGTCGCCGCGCAGCTCGCCGGGGATGGCACGCTCCACCACTGCCTGGGTGCCGGCTGCGTTCGTCGAGATCAACAGGTCCATGCGTTATTGATGTCTTCCGATGTTTGTTTCGCCAGGAATGCCTACTTCACGCGCGACGCGCTGAACGGGATGGGCCGCGCGAGCAGCTCGTCGCGCACGGGAAGGCCCCGGATCTGGCGCACCAGGTCCATCCCCTCCACCACCCGCCCGAACGCGGCGTATCCCGGCTTCTCCGCGCTGCGGTAGTCCAGGTGCGGCTGGTCGCCGATGACGATGAAGAACTCGCCGCGCCCGCTGTTCACCGCGAAGCGCGCCAGCGACACCACGCCGTCCGTGTGGCGCAGCCCCGTCTCGCGCGTGGACTCCAGCGCGATGGGCGGCAGGAATCGGGTCGTGTCGCCGCGCCACAGCCCGCCCTGCACCACGGCCGTGCCCGGCTGCATGAGCTCCGCCTCTTCGCGCCGCACGCGGTAGAACGAGGCGCTGTCCAGCCGGCCCTCGTCCACGTAGCGCAGGAAATTGGCGGCCGTGCGCGGCGCCCGCACGGAATCCACCTCGATGCGGATGGTGCCGAACGGCGTCGTCAGGTCCACCTGCGGATTGGACGGCCCGCATCCCACCCCGACGAGCAGGACCGCGATGGAGCAGCCGATCCGGAGAAGCGTGCGCATCATGCCTCGATGACGGATGACGTTCCCCGCGCCCGCCCCGCTCACGCGCGCAGCACGGAGCGAAGCGGCTCGAAGTCCCCCGTGCGCGGCAGCCGCTGGATCACCTCCAGCAGCGCCGGCGGCGGTGGCACGAGCTTGCGCGTGTCCAGGTGAATCCATGCGCCGTCGATGGTGAGCAGCGCGGCCTGCTTTCCATCCTCGCGCCGCACCTCCTGCCGCACCCGCCACTGCGACCCGTCGTCCGAGAGCCCGGCGAAGAGCACGTTGACGGTGATCCGCTCCCCGAACAGCACCTCGCGCCGGTAGCGGATCTCTTCGCGGAACATGACGGGCCCGAACCGGGCCGCCTCGAACGCGGCCTGCGAAAAGCCGTGCGCCTGCAGCAGGGCAAAGCGCGTGTGGGTGGCGAACTCGCTGAAGAGCGTGTTGCGCAGGTGGCGGTTGGCGTCCAGGTCCGACCACCGCGCCGTGAAATGCTCCTCGTGTGCCTGCTCCTCCTCCATCCGCCCTCCGCATCCGTGGATTCCGCCTCCCGCGCGCCGCGAGAGGATATCTCAGCGGGCCATCCGGCACAACGTCTCGTGTCCGGTTCACGCGACGACGAACGGCGGGAGCTTCGATGGACGAAAAAGGGCCGCCACGCGGCGGCCCCTGTTCACCACGGCTGGATTCACTTCACCCCGCGACGCGGATCATCTCCACGCCGTCGCACGCGCGGCAGGCGGTGGCCGTCGGCAGGTAGACGCGGCCGCAGCGCGCGCAGTACACGTCGCCCGCCGCGGAGCCGGCCGGCGCGAGTTGCAGGATGGCGTCCGCCTCCCCGGCCGGCAGCAGCGCATCCGACGGCGCGATGCCGCCGCGCGCCTGGTCGTACGCCAGGGGGCGCGCCCACTCGGCGAAGGCGGCGGGGCGGAGCAGCGCACGCAGCGCATCCACCAGGGCCACGCCCTCCAGCGCGCGCTCCAGCACGATCTCCGCCGCCCGCGGCGCCGCGAACGGGGAAAGGATGCCCGCCCCGTCGCGGAGCGCCCGCTTCCACGGCACCCCCATCCGCCGCAGCGCCACGACGGCGCCCGCCGCCGCCAGCACCGAGGCGCCCAGCGCGACGGCGGCCGCCAGGATGAATCCGCCCAGCCCCACGCTGGCCGTCAGCAGCGGCACGCCGATCACCAGCGCGATCCACGCCAGGGCGCCGGGCACGCGCAGGAGCGCCGTCCACAGGCCCAGGCGGCGGGGCGGAACGCGCCCCTCGCCCGCGCCGGGCACGAGAAGCACGTGGCACACCAGGGGCGACAGCCACGAGGCCAGCTTCCACCCCGCCGCGGGGAACGGCCCGCCGGCCGGGTGCCACGCGTACCCCGTGACGTGGCGCAGCAGGACGGCGCCGGCGGGAACCCGCCGCACGCCTTCCCACAGCGTCATCCCGCCCAGCACCCAGAAGGTCAGCCAGTCGAAGTACCAGCGGTCGGGCATGCTACTCGGGGCGGCCGTCGTCGCGCTTCTTGCCCGAGAACAGCGAGCGCAGCCACGCGCCCAGGCCCACCACGGCCACGACGATGAACTTCATCAGCTTGCCCAGCAGCCCGCTCTTGGCCGCGACGGCCACCGCGCCGCCGCCCACCAGCGCCGTCACGCCGTAGGCCGCCATCTTGTCGCCCTCGCGCCACTCCGAGTACTTCTTGCCGGGGACGAACGCGTGCGTGGCCACGATGCGGTCGAACTCGGGCACGGTGGCGGCCATCTGCGAGGGATCCACCACGAGGTCCACGTGCATCACGCCGCCGCGGCCAAGGAGCCGGACGGAGTGGTTCACGGACGCGTCGCGCGTGGCGTCGTCCACGATGTTGGTGGCCCAGGTAAGGTTGTTGGTGCGCTGGTCGTAGTAGGGCGGGCGCACCCAGCCGGAGAGCGTCATGGTGCCCCACCCGCGCGACTTGCGCTGCTCATTGTCCTGCTTGGTGCCTTCCTGCAGCGACTCGAGGATGGCGTCCGCGTCCAGGTCGCCCGCGTCGTCGTCCTTCACGTAGCCGCTGTCGTCGAAGCTGAAGACGACGAACCAGGGCTGGCTGTCCTCCGACGCGCTGCACAGCAGCATGCCCAGCTCGTTGCCGGACGGCGAGTTTTCGGTGGCGAACATGAAGTCGCGGACGCCGTTCTTGCCCGTGAACTGGCAGTTCTCGGGGACGGCGACCCGCGATTCGGCGCCCAGCTGTGCCGTGTCGGGGCCCTCTTCCCACTGGATGCGGGCGAACAGCTCTTCCGACAGGGCAGCGGCCGCCGCCCCCGGCTGGGCGGGCTCCGACTGGGCGTTGGGACCCTGCGCGCGCGCCGGCGCGGCGATGGACAGGGTGGCGAGCAGGAGGGCGGACGTGCGGAGAGACATGTGCATGAAAGGAGTCCCGGTCGGAGGGGGGTGGAGAAGATGAGGAGAGTGGTTTCGCGCGCCCGTCAGCGAGATTGACGCCAGCAGAACGGGCGTTCACCCGCGTCCGCGCAAATGGCGCCACAGACGCGGTTTACACGCATCCAGCGGGCGGTTCGCCGGCGGCTGGATGCGCGATGAAGAGGGACAACGCAGGTACGTTCGCGACAACTGTGTCCCACGACGGGAGCAGATCCGCAGCGGAATCGGCTACGCGACGACGCGGTTGCGGCCGGACTGCTTGGCGCGGTACATGGCCTTGTCCGCGGACTTCACCACCTGGTCCACGCTCGTCTGCCGGTCCGCGCAGCGCGCCACGCCGATGCTTACGGTCACGCGCAGCTGCCGCGCGGCGCCGGACGAGGAGCCGCGCCGGGCCGCGCCCTTGGCGCTGCCGGGCCGGAGCTTGCCGCGGATGGTGAACTTGGCGTCCGCCACGGCGCGGCGCACGGCCTCCAGGTGCGGCATGGCCTCGTCCGCCGTGCTGCCGGGAAAGACGAGGGTGAACTCCTCGCCGCCGGAGCGGAAGGCCTGCCCCCCGCCGCTCACGGCGCGCAGCCTGGCGGCCACCATCCGCAGCACCTGGTCGCCCACGTCGTGGCCAAAGCGGTCGTTGAAGCTCTTGAAGCGGTCCACGTCCACCACGGCGATGGCGTACGGCGGCCGCAGCGAGCCCAGCAGCCCGCTGAGCGCGCGGCGCCCCGGCAGGTCCGTCAGCTCGTCGCGGTAGGCGAGCGCGTAGGCCGTCTCCACCAGCGCCACGCCCAGCGCGAGCGCCGCCGCCAGCATCCACACCCCGCGCGCCGCCGAGTCCGCCGGCGCCGCCAGGGACACCGTGCCACCCAGCGCGCACCAGAAGAGCCCCGCCTCCAGCGCCCGCCCCCGCCGCAGCGCGAACCCCGCAAGGGCCGCGAGCCCCAGCAGCGCGCCGGCCAGCGCGGCCTGCGGCACGCTCGTCCACGCGGTGAGGGCCGGCGCCGCGAGGGGGCGTGCCATCCACGCCCCCAGCCGCGCCGGCTCCGCGAGCGCGGCGAACGCCCCCACCGCGGCCGCGAACGGCAGGGCCACCTGCAGCGCGCCCCGCGCCGCGCCCATCCGCCGGTCCGACGTCACGGCCACCAGGGCGAGCACGGGCGCAAGCAGCGCGACGGCCAAGTGCGCGGCGAGCGGCGCGCCTCCGCCGGCGGCGAGCGGCACCAGCCCGTGCGCCAGGCCCAGCGCGGCCGCCGCGGCCACGATGCGGCTGCGTTGAAAGCGCCATCCCAGCAGGGCCACCACGGCCAGGGCCGCGAACGGATACCCGGACGCGGCGCGGGCGAGCTCCGGCGCGTCCGGCGCCAGCGCCATCCACACGGCCGCGGGAAGCAGCACCAGCACGCCGGGCCCGGCGAGCGTCAGCAACGATCGGAATGACAAGCGGACCTGCGGCCAGGGCGCGGGAGTCGGACTCGGGAGTGGGGGAGGAGAAGGAAAGATGTCGTCGCGGCGCCGCCCCGGCAAGCCGTCCGCGGCGGATGCGGATCGGCGTGCTCAGGGGGTGAATCGGGATAGGAGGGGCCGGTTACCCGGCACCCCCCTCCCCCACCACCGTACGTACGGGTCCGTATACGGCGGTTCGAAAGGTTGACGGACTGGATTGTGGAGCCCCGTCCTGGTCGAAGAGGCTGC
>JAESFL010000058.1_pt1 | contig 141097 bp, 43 predicted proteins | sample 9269401 | NCBI WGS metagenome assembly JAESFL01 (sample SAMN14506025, study PRJNA617098) | algae metagenome | isolation source: Gloeocapsa sp. UFS-A4-WI-NPMV-4B04 and co-occurring heterotrophs from desert... | place: USA: Utah | collected 2006-10-01 | reverse complement strand
GTTCGCTACACCGCTTCTTTCAGCGCTCCCCTCGCGGTCGGCGCCTTGCGGTTCGCTTCGGTCCCTACGACCAAGTTCCGGGAGGACTTTCACCTCCTGACCACTGCCCATGCTGGGCACACACGCGCGGAGGGCGCGGAGATCCGGATCTCCGCGCCCTCCGTCTTTCATCCGCCGGACCTGGTCAGCGCGTGCAGTCCCACTCGTACGTGCAAACGACGGAGCAGTCCGCCGACCGGTCCCCGTGGGCCACGACCGTACCGCCGTCCGCGGGAGCGGCACAGGTGCCGAACGACTCCACCGCCAGCGATTCCACTTCCAGCTTCACCTTGCGCAGGGGGCTCCTCGGGAAAGGGGAGTGTGTGCGTGTCGCCAGCACGCTAGCTTTCCGCAATAAGCGTCGCAAGATGGTATCCACTCCACACGGGAGGAGAGGCAGTGCACGGCTCCTCCCCTCCCTCCTGCGTGCCGCCGTTCCGCCTGGAGCGGTTTTCGAGTCGGTTTGTAGTTTCTAACCCGTGATGTCATTCTGAGGGAGCGCCCGGCCGGAACCTGAACGCACACGAGGCTTTGCGGCGCGACCGAAGAATCTGGTCGCTACCGTGCACGGACTCCGCCCGGGTTACCGTGGCAAGGTCGTGCACGGGCGGGTCTGTGCACCGGGGCAACCAGATTCTTTCGGCCGGCGCCATCTCGTCACGGGACGGATCCGGCCGGCGCCGACCTCAGAATGACGGCACGGGCGGGGCAAGAGAAACTGCACACGCGTGTGAAACCAGCTCTACCGGTTGACGAAGTCGCGGACGGAGCGGTAGACGGTGGCGTCGTCCAGCAGCGCGCCGTGGCTCAGGCAGGCCGTCTGCGTGTTGGTGGCGCCGGAGAGGAGCACGCTGTCGTCGGGGTTGATGATCTCGTCGCAGCCGCTCCACCAGGTGCCGTAGCGCGGCAGCCCCGGCGTCTCGTCGCCCGAGTTCAGGGCCGCGAGGAACGCCGAGCCGATGCGCATCTCGCTGCACGCCGTGGAGATGCAGGCGTTGGCGGTGGTGGTGCCGTGGTTGGGGCCGCCCAGCGACACCCATGCATCGATCTTCACGTCGCCGCCCAGGTTCCTGGCGTAGTACCGCGACGACAGCCCGCCCATGGAGTGCGAGACGACGTCCACCTTCGTGGCGCCGTTGGTGGTGAGCAGCTGGTTCACGCGGGTGGCGATCTCCTGCGCCGTGGTGGCGTTGCTCTGGCTGGTGTTGTACGAGAACGCCATCAGCTGCGCGTCCGTCCAGCCGTCCGCCTTGAAGCGCGCGACCATGGCGTTCCAGGTGCTGGCGCTGCTGGACCAGCCATGCACGAACAGGATGGGGTTCCGCGTGGGGGCGGGAGCGGGCGCGCGCGCCAGGAGGGCGTCCCTTCCGCCCGGCGCCGTGACGGGCTCGCAGCCGGCGAGCGCGGCGGCGGCGATGAGGATGGATGCGGAGAGGGAGCGGCGGATGCGGTGCATGGCGGCCTCCGGAAGGCGAGGGAGCGGTTCGGGGCGATGGGGTGCCCGTGAGCGGTCCTCCCTTCAAGCACACCCGGTGCCGATTCCGAACGACGTTCGGCCGGTGCCGCAAGTGGCCCATCTACATCTGTTTACGCGGATGCAGGCCGATCCATCCGCACGCAGCCAAATGCACCAGGAGAGTGCACTTGCCGCCTATCTGCACCAGTTTGGATCGGAGTGGCGTGGCGGTGAATGCGGAGGCCCGTCGTCATCAGCTCCCGCAAAATCAAAAGAATGGCGCACACAGAGGAACAGGGGTAACAGGGGAGAAGAACAAATCTGTTCCCCCTGTTCCCCTGTTCCTCTGTGTGAGAAATGCAGTTCCCCGCCCTACCGCAGCAGCGCCCCGGCGAGCGCGGGAAGAACCCGGCCCAGCGGGCCCTCCACCTTGGCGGCCGCCATCTCGTCCGCGCGCGTGGGGCCGATGTTCACGATGCCGATGGGCACGCCGTCCTGCTGCGCCCGGTAGATGAACCGCCGGCCGGAGTAGACCGTGAGCGACGAGCCCAGCACCAGCAGCACGTCGCCCTCCGCGAACAGGCTCCACGCCTCGTCCACGCGCTCCTTGGGCACGTTCTCGCCGAAGAAGACGACGTCCGGCTTCATCACGCCCTCGCAGTGCTCACAGGCGGGCACGCGAAACTCCTCCAGCGCCCACGCCGGCAGCTCCGCGTCGCCGTCCGGCGCCTGCTCCACGCCCTCGTCGGCCGTACGCTGCGCCAGCCGCTCGGCCCAGCCGTCGTTCAGCGACAGCAGCCGGTCCTGGAACGCGTCGCGGGGCGCGGCGGTCCCGCACTGCAGGCAGCGGACGGCCGCCAGCGAGCCGTGCAGCTCCACCACGCGCCGGCTGCCGGCCGCGTGGTGCAGCCCGTCCACGTTCTGCGTGATGATCCCCTGCACCACCCCACCCTGCTCCAGCTCCGCCAGGGCGTGGTGCGCGGCGTTGGGGCGCGCGGCGGAAAATCGCGTCCACCCCGCCGTGCCGCGGGCCCAGTACCGCGCGCGCGCGGCCTCGCTGCGCACGAACTCGCCGTACTGCATGGGCTTGCGAACGCGCTGGATGCTCTCCGGCCCGCGGTAGTCGGGGATGCCGGATTCCGTGCTGCACCCCGCGCCGGCCAGCACCACGGCGCGCCGGCCGCGCACCAGGTCCAGCAGCGGCTGCAGCAGATCGAGATCGGACGCGGACGGAACGACGAGCGACATGATTCAGCGGGTACGGCGTTGCATGCGAGCGATTTACGTCCCTCCGTACCGATCTGCCCGCACGCCGTTCCGCTTGGTGCACGGCCGGGTTCCGGACCGGCGCGGACGTCGTGCACGGGACAGGAGATCCTTCGGTCGGCGCCGGAGCGTGCGGCACGGGAAGGAGCCGGCGGGCGCCTCCCTCAGGAAATCGAGCAAGGAGGCGTAGTCGAGGAGTCGCTCACAGAGCGGCGATGCCAGACCGGGCGGCGGCGACACGGGCGAGGATGCCGCCGGGCGCGGCGAACGGCCGAAGGAGCGCGTACGGAACCGTCGTCTCCTCCACGCACGGACGGACGGCGTGCGACAGCCCCGGCTCCGCCACCAGGCCCGCGCGGGTAAAGCTGTATCCGAAGTATTCCCCGGCCAGGTTGGCCGTCGTGTAGAACTGGATGCAGAACTCGTCTTCGCTCAACCCTTCGATCTCGGCCTCCGTCAGCCGGTCGGCGGCCGAGTTTGCGCGGGGAACATCGCGCGGACGATGGCGTGCGCGTCGCGTTGGTAGTCGGCGAAGAGGTCGCGGAACTCCACCTGCTTTCCCGTGCGCAGGTCGAACGTCGCCGACACGTTCACGCCGTTGATGGGATGCGCCCCGCCGCAAAACCCGCCGAAGCGGATGAACACGCTGAGCACGTCGTCCGCCGCGTACGTGGTACGTGCGTCCGACCAGTGCTCCGTCTTGCGCCCGTACCGGTCCATCCGGTCCACGCATCGCAGCTCCGCGGAGATGGAGTCCAGCTGCCGGTTCACGGCCCGTTCGGCGAGCGTGCGCGGCGCCGTGAGCCGGGGCATCTTCGCGCCGCTCACGGTGTCGCGCACGACGTGGTACGGGATGGTATTCCCAGGAGCGGATGCCGGCGCCTGCGCGTCCGCCGGGATTGCGAGGAACAGCAGGAGGAAGAGGATGATGCGCATCAGGCAGATGGGATGGGGCTTGGGGCGGTGTTTCGTCCGCGTGTAAGAAGCTGTCCATCCGCTTCATGCGCAAGCAGGTCCGATCCCGGGACGGACCGTGCACCCGCGCTGGGAACTCACCCGCGCCGGTGTCCGCGGAGGCGGACAGTGTGAAGTTGTAGCCGCGAATTCATTCGCTCCCGCCTTCCCTCTCTCCAGCGCCCCGCCGCCCCGGGCCCGGCCGTTGCTTGCATCGGGATCATCATCAACAGATACTCCCGTTCTGCCGACACACCGACCGGAGCCGACCGACCGCATGCTTTCTGGATATCCCGCCGCCCGCCTGGTGGCGCCCACCGTCACGGAGCACCTGGCGATGCACCTGGCCACCGCGCGGTCCGCCGGGGGCGGCGACTTTGCGCCGCAGCCGGACGTGGAAACCATCGAGGCGCTCATCGACGCGGCGTTCTGGGCCAGCCTGCAGCGCGAGGAAGGCCGCTCGCCGCGCATCTCGCTCGCGTACCTGCCGCCGGACCGGTCCGGGCATGCCATGATCTTTGACCGCTGGCTGCCGCTGAACGCGCGCGACCTGAGCAAGCTGGCGCCGGCCGTGGAGCGCGCGGGCATCCACCTGGGCGTGTGGCCGCACGGGGGCGAGCTGCGCGTGTGGGGAACGGGGCGCACCGTGCCCACCAACACGCTCGTGCTGGAGGTGATGGAGCCCGGCCTGGTGGTGCTCAAGTACCGGCGCGGCGACGAGTTCGACAAGTTCGGCACCATCGCCGTGCTGCAGGGCGACCGCGTGCAGGTGGTGGACGACGAGGCCGCCAGCCTTCCCGACTGCCCCGACCTGCTCGCGTCGCTGCTGGGGTTCGATGCGCCCGCGCCGGCCGCGGGGCCCACGAGCGTGCTCATCCAGCTGGCCATCTCCATGCGTGCCCACGGGCGCGGCGGCTCGCTCATCATCGTGCCGGCGGGGAGCGACGCGTGGCAGGCGTCGGCCTCGCAGCCCATCCCGTACCGCGTGGACCCGTTCGACGACCTGGCCCAGCTCCTCCGCGCGGACGACGAGGAGCGCATGCGGCCCCGGTGGAAGGCGGCGTTCGGCAGCTCGGTGGATGCCATTGCGGGGCTCACGGCCGTGGACGGCGCCACGGTGATGGACGAGTGCGACCGGCTGCTGGCGTTCGGCGTGAAGCTGGTGCGCAAGCGGGGCGCGGAGCGGGTGGAGCGCGTGACGGTGACGGAGCCCGTGGTGGGGAACGTGGCGGAGGTGGTGGAGCCGTCTGCCCTGGGCGGCACGCGGCACCTGTCCGCCGCGCAGTTCGTGCACGACCAGCGCGACGCGCTGGCCCTCGTCGCGTCGCAGGACGGCCGCTTCACGGTCTTTGCCTGGTCCCCCTGCGAGGACATGGTGCACGCCCACCGCGTCGAGACCCTGCTGATGTAGCCCAGAGGCTGCCCTGCCGCGCTCTCCCCGGCGCTGTCATCCTGAGGGAGCGCCCGCCGGAACCCGAAGTGGCACAGAGCCTTGCGCGCGACCGAAGGATCTTCTCCGCGTGCGCCCGGCCCCCGCGATCGTGCACGTGGGCCGCTCTCGCGTGGTGTCCATCGGGATGAAAGGAGTGCCTCGCCATGCGCATCGAAGTCGCCGAAGAGCCGATGCCGGACCTCGCCGAGTACGCGCGCGTGCCGATCTCGTTCGAGGTGCGGACGGTCCTGGACGTGACCGCGGAGGAGGACGGCGGATTCACGCTGTCGGAGCGCGCAATCCATCCGCCGTACGTAAAGGACTACGATACGCACGAGGGGCCGGAGACCTGGGCGCGGTTCGATCTGCGCAGCTGGGGATGGTTCGCGGCGCACGCCGATGGGCGGCGCGTGGGCGGGGCGGCGGTCGCGTTCGATGCGCCGGGGGTGGACATGCTGGAGGGGCGCCGCGATCGGGCCGTGCTCTGGGACATCCGCGTGGCGCCGGACGCGCGCGGCCACGGTGCCGGCGCGGCGCTCTTCCGCGCGGCCGAGGCGTGGGCCCGGGCGCGCGGCTGCCGCCAGCTCCAGATCGAGACGCAGAACATCAACGTCCCCGCCTGCCGCTTCTACGCCTGGATGGGCTGCCGGCTGGGCGCCATCGACCCCGCCGCGTATCCCACGCTGCCGCACGAGGTCCAGCTGCTCTGGCGCAAGGACCTGCCGGGCTGAAGCGGGCGCCGGCAGGCCGGCTGTTCCATCCACCGCTCTCGTGCCGCGCCCGCATCCCCCGGCGGTCCGGGAACGAGCGACGACGGCGGCACCCTGTCCCGCACGCCCGTGGCCGCGCACCTTGCTCCATCCCGCGCTTCACTCCATCCCCCCCGCAACCAGCGAGCAGGACCATGAGCACCGACTCCGAGCTGCCGGTGATCCACGAGGTGTTCACCTACCTGATCGTGGACGGCGGCGCCGCGGCGATCGACTTCTACACGCGCATCTTCGGCGCGCGGGAGACGATGCGGCTGCAGGAGCCCGGCGGACGCATCGGGCACGCGGAGCTGCAGCTGGGTCCCGTGACGCTGATGCTGGCCGACGAGCACCCGGAAGCGGGCATCCGCGGCCCGCACGCGTTGGGCGGGGCGGGCGCGCGGATCCACCTGCACGTGGATGACGTCGACCGGCTCACCCGGCGTGCCGAGGCGGCGGGGGCGGCCGTCGTGCACCCGCCCACGGACCACGCGCACGGCGAGCGGCAGAGCCGCATCCGCGACCCCTGGGGCCACGAGTGGCTGCTCGGCCATCCCATCGGCGAGCCGCTCTCGAACGACGAGATCGAGCGGCGCTTCGGCGATCGGTCCGCGTAGGGCGTTCGCATCGGACCGCGCCCACCGGCTCCTGGCTCATCGAGGCCGCGGACGTGGAATTCACCTGATCCCGTTGCCGGAATCCAATTCCCCCGCCGCCGGACAATCCTGGCGGCGACCGGCTCCGTCAGGGCGTGCCGGGGCCCGTGATGGTGACGACGGCCGTGTCCGCCAGCCCGCCGGGCCCCGTGGCCACCACGCCAAAGGTGCCGGGGAGGGCGCCGGCCGTGTAGCTGCCCGTGCCGCTCACGATGCCCCCCGTGGACGTCCAGGTGATGGGCACGGTCTGCGACGCGCCGTTGGAAAGCCGCCCCGTGGCCGAGAACTGCGCCGTGCCCCCCGCGGCCACCGTAGCCGTGGCCGGCGTGACGACCACCGCCACGAGCGTGGGGTTGGGCGAGGGCACCGTCACGGTCACGCCCACGGTGTCCGCCGCGCCCCCCGCCGTCCGGCCGATTACGCGGAACGTCCCCGCCGTCTGCCCCGCCGTGAACAGCCCGCCGCTGGTGATGGTGCCGCCCGTGGCGTTCCACGTCACCGTCACGGCCGTCTGGCCGGCGCTGGTGAAGCCGGCCGCCAGGAACTGCAGCGTGGAGCCCGCCTGTATGGTGCGCCCGTCCGGCGCCACCCGCACGCTGTCCACGGTCACGCCGCCCCCACGGCCCACAAAGGACCCGCTGGGGCTGTCGCACGCCGCCGCCAGCACAAGCGCGAACGCCGCCGCGCCCCGCAGGAGCGCGCGGATGATGGCCCTGTGACTCACGATCTTACTCCCGTTCCCCTGGCTGTCCACGCGAAAACGCGCGCGGTTTGCACGCGCGCGGACGAGATGCGCCATCGCCCCGCCGCAGGGCGCGATTGCACGCAGGGAGTGCGCCACGGCCGGTTCGTTGCGGATGATGGATTCCGCCTGCCGGCACGGATAGATTGGCGGCCTTGGGCCGATGTGGATCGAGCCCACGGCGCCACGGCCAACCCGCGGACGATTCGATGAGTGCACCCGCCACGCTGGTCCTCGCCATCCTCAGCATCGAGAGCAGCTACGCGAGCGACGTGGAGCGGCCCGCGGGCGAGGTGCCGGACACGGTGCAGTTCTGGCTCGCGGCGGACGGCCAGTTTACCATCCGCACGCACGCCGCCGACCACGACATCCGCGTGCACCGCATCGCCCGGCGGCCGGACGGCACGCCCTACGACGCCGCCCAGGCCGAGGCGCTCATCGACAGGCACTACGCCGACGTGACGGCACGCCGCGTGACGCTCCCCTTCCCCGATCCGCACGACGCGGCGGAGGTGCAGCGCGTCCTGGCGGGCGAGGGGCTCGCCGGGTGCCTGCAGTTCGTGGCGGATGGATGGGCGTTCTACAACGCCGACGGCGGCGACTACCGCCCCCGCTCCGCGCTCTGAATTACGACTGCTCGGCCGTCCTGCCTGGAGAAACGACGCGCAGGAGACGAAAAGAGAGGACGCGGAGGATTTTCTTTCCTCCGCGTCCTCTCTCTTTTTGCTCCGCGTCCTCCGCGTGATTGCTGCGGATCCCGGTCGTATACCAGATAGTCAAAGAAATGGGGGTACAGAGGAACAGAGGAAACAGAGAACTACCCTTTGTCCTCTGTTCCTCTGGCTTTTTCTGTTCCTCTGTACCCTAATGTTTTTTTCCGCATTCGGTCGTGCACGGCGGCCTCGATCCGGGACGGTCAGTCGCGGCGGGGGAGGAAGAACGTGCCGCGGTGGTCGCGCACGTGCCGGCGGGTCAGGATCACGACCAGCGACTCCAGCCCCGCGAAGTACGTGATGCCAAGGACGGCGTACCACACCCGCGGATCGTAGTCGCCCGTGTAGAGGAGCATGAGCCCGAACGCGTAGCCGGCCACGCCCGCCGCCTTGGCGCTGTACAGGTGCAGGTTGCCGATCTGCCGGAACCGCACCCAGCCCACGGCCAGCACGCCCAGCGCGAACGCCGCCCACACCAGCAGCCGCACGCCCTCCGCCGCGAAGAACTGCGGGCAGAAGAGAAAGAGCCACACCACCAGCGACGTGCTGAGCAGGTGGTCCGCGGTGGAGTCCATGGCCCCACCGCGCTTGCTGGTTACGCCCAGGCGGCGCGCCAGCATGCCGTCCAGCACGTCCGTGAACGCCGCGACCGTGGCCCAGATGGCGAGCTCCTCGCGCATCTGCAGAAAGGCCAGCACCCACAGCACGGGAATGGCCGCCAGCCGCGCCATGGTCAGCGCGTCCGGAAGCCAGGCGAACCGCGGCGCGCGCGGCGCCAGGGGAGAAGCGAGCTCGGGAGTCATGCGATCAGTCGGGGATTCCATCCGTCCGGTCCTGCCCATCTCTTTCTACAACGTTTCGCGGCGGCCTGGACTGACGCGCCCGGCCGCGTGCCGCATCGCAAGCCTACCAAGAACCATCCCGCGGCGTCAATGGCGGGACGCCGGTTCGTGCACGCGCGCCTGGCAAACCCGCCGTCAGGGAAGTAATTCTTGGATGCCGCGTACCGGCCTGATTAAGCCCTGTCTCGCGCCGAGGCGCGACACGAACAGGGCTTCAACGGCTAAACGACGGTTCATCGCGGATTTCGTTGCAGCGCGCAGTTGGAAGATGCGCACACATTGTCATTCCGAGGGAGGCGCCCGCCGGATCTCCAGGGGTGCAGAACCTCAAGCGCCGACCGAGGAATCTACTCGCCCATGCCTGTGCCCCGCCCACCTCCGGGACTCGCCCGTTCAGGCCATATCCCCAAGGGAGCAGGAATGCGCGGGCAAGTTCCTTCTCGCCCCCGGGCTACCCGAGCGGGCCAGTAGATTCCTCGCTCGGCGCACACACATCCAGCACGCGCCGGCACTGCGCGGCGCCTCTCTCGGAATGACAGTTTCGCGGTCGCTGCAACCAAATCGACGAAGAGCCTCGACGACGCCCTGGTGCACCGGGACCGCCCGTGCACGGACCGTCCGCGACGGCGGACTTCGCGATGTTCCAGCGGCGAATTCATTCGCTCCTGGCCCGGTCCCGGCTCGCTGATACGCAAAATCCCCGGGCGCCGTGCGGGCGCCCGGGGATTCCGCGTCCCGGACGGCGGCGTCAGCGCGCGGGGGTCAGGGTCATGCGGGCCACGGCGCGGGCCTCGGCGCGGGCGCGGTCCAGGGGAATGCGCCACAGCCGGCCCTGGCGCCACATCTCCAGCTGGTCGCGGTAGTGCGGCGACGTGGGCACGCCGGACTGGCCCGTGGGAATGACGAATCCGCCCTCCTCGTCCACCGCGGCCATGTCCACCACGTGCCGCTGGCTGGGGCCGAACGCGTTCACGTACGGGATGGTCTGCGCCCCGAACGCGGCCACGCTCACCGTGTTGTGCGACCCCTGGTTGGGGAACGGCCCCACGTTCAGCTTGAGCGTGCGCTCCAGGGCCGGCACCACGCCCAGGGGATGGTCCATCCGCGTCACCAGCACCTCGCCCCAGGTGCGCCCGGCCGCGTTCTTCACGGCGTGGCGCAGGGCCCCGGCCGAGACGCCGTCCAGCGTCTCCAGGCTGTCCGTGGCCACGTCGTCCACCCATCCGCCGCCCCCGCGGTCCAGCACCGCCTCGAGCGCCGCGTGGGGAAAGTAGACGGGCTCGTCGCCGAACTCGTCGCTCCCCACGCGGTGGCGCAGGGCCTCGAACCAGCCGTAGAACAGGGCCGCGGCGCGCGAGTCGGCCGTGGCCTCGCCGTTCCACCCGCGCAGCAGGCGGGCCGCGGCGGAGTCGCCCGCGAGCTCGGCGGCGCGCACGGCGTGGGGGCGGTAGCGCAGGGCCAGCGCGTCGCGCACGTCCATCTGCTGGCGCGCCACGTCCGCGGCCGTGAGCCCCCGCGCGCCCGACACCAGCTCGCGGATGCGCTGGGCGCGGTACGGCGGCGCCCAGTGGCTGGTGATGAAGTGCGGGTAGCCCGGCCCCACCTGGCGGTTGTTGGCCGTGACGATGAACCCCTCCGCCGGGTTGAGCACGTGCGGATGGTCGTCGAAGGCCAGGAACCCCGTCCACGCGCCCTCCCCGGTCCACCCGGGGGTGGGGAGCACGCCGTCGCCGCCGGCGCGCACGGGGACGCGGCCGGCCATCCAGTAGCCGATGTTCCCGTCCGCGTCCGCGAACACCACGTTCTGGTGCGGGCTGTCGAAGCCGTGCAGGGCGGCCGTGAACTCCGCGGCGTTGCGGGCGCGGTTCATCCCCAGCAGCGCCTGCACCTCGGTGGACGGGTCCTGGGCCGTCCAGCGCATGGCCAGCACCCGCTCGCCCGCGCGCCGCTCCACGTCGCTGAACACGGGGCCGTTGCGGGTGCTGCGGACCCGGTGCACCACGTTCGCCCCGCCCTTGACCCGGATGGTCTCCTCGCGCACGTCGAACCGGGCCCACCCGTCCGCCGTGCGGTAGCGGGTGGAATCCGCCGCGTCCACCTGCTCCACGAAGAAGTCCACGTCGTCGGTCATGGCGTTGGTGAACCCCCACGCCACCGTCTTGCCGTGGCCGATGACCACCAGGGGAATCCCCGGGATGGTCATCCCCGCCGTCTCCACGCCGCCGCCGTGCAGGGCGGCCAGGTACCACAGCGAGGGGGCGCGCAGGGCCAGGTGCGTGTCGTTGGCCAGGATGGGCTTGCCCGACTTCGTCCGCTCGCCGCCGATGACCCAGGCGTTGGAGGCGCGGGCGGCGGACACGCCCTCCACCAGCCACGCGGCCAGGGGCGGCACCGTGGGGACCGGGATGCCGGAGACGGCCTGCGTCCGCGCGGGGGCGGCGGCCGGAGTCGCGGCGGGCGCGGCGCCTCCCCTGCCCCGCCACTGCGCGTCGGCGCCCAGGGTGACCGCGCCCCAGTCCGGGTACGGGGGGCGCAGGTCGCGGGCGAGGTCGGGGCCCACGACCTCCGTGGCGCGCTGCAGGTCCAGCCCCAGGTTCCAGTCCGCCAGGTCCCACGCCATGATCTTGCCGATGGCGATGGAGTTGCGGACGGTCCACGGCTCGGGCGTGAAGCGCAGGGCCAGGAACTCGGGGGGGAGCGGCCCGGGATGGTCGCGGATCCACGCGTTCACGCCGTCGGCGTAGGCCTGCAGCATGGCGCGGGTCTCGGGATCCAGCCGGCGCTCGGTCTCGGCGGCGGCGCGGCCCATCCCCACGGTGCGCAGGAACCGGTCGGTGTTCACCAGCGGCGCGCCCATCACCTCCGCCATGCGGCCGTCGGCCACGCGGCGAAAGAGCTCCATCTGCCACAGGCGGTCCTGCGCGTGCACGTATCCCATGGCGCGGAACAGGTCCGCCTCGTTCCGCGCCCACACGTGCGGCACGCCCAGCGAGTCGCGCCACACGTCCACGTCGGCCGTCAACCCGGCGAGGGCGGCGCCGCGGCCGTAGTCCGGCGCCGCGCGGCCGATGTACCATCGCGTGCCGGCGAGCGCGACGATTACCAGCAGCACGAGCCCCAGGAACCCGTACGCAATCCGGCGCAGCCAGCGGCGCGGACGGCGTGCGGGCCGGTCCGGCGTGGAAGGCGTGGCCGCTCCGGGCGGCGGCGACTGCAGGTCGAGGCTCATGGGTCCGGTGTGTGAGTGTCCTTGAGGTCCGCGCCGCGCGGGCGGATGCCGTTCCGCTCCCCGCGCGACGATCCGCATCCGTCCGCCAGGAATCCGCATCGCACCGCCGCGACGCGCATCCCTCGTCCCGGCCGCCGTCCAGCCGGCATCCGCACGGCCCGTCCCTCATCGTCAGAGAGGGCGGCCATAGAGGTTCGTATCCGAATTTTCGGGAGAGGTCCCGTCGCACTCGCGGCGGCGAATCGCACACGGCACGTCATCACCCGAGCGCATCCTTCCCCGCTTCCGCCCTTCCCAGCGTGCGATCCCGCGACGGGTTCCGCGGCGATCTCGCGAGGCAGCGTGGAATCCGCCCGCGTCCAGTATCCACAGACGCGATCAGGTGGTCCGTCCCTCCTCGATTTCGTACCGCCCCGCCGAGTCCTTTCGATCCGAAGAATCCACGATGCACGGCCTCCGCCGATGCGCCGGAAGCCGCGCGGATGCACATCATCAACACGATCGCGTCGGTTTGCGGACTCCGCCCCCGCACGGCAGCGGGCGACGCGGCGGATGCCTGCCAATTCCGCGCGGGACGAGCCTTAATGGCGCGATCGGATGATGCGTGACGTCGGATTCGATGCGATGCAGGCGACTATGTGCCCCCCGAAAAAACCGCGATGAACAGCGTCACGGGCGCTACCACTCGTCGCGATGGAAGTCCGTGCACCGCCGCCCGGGCACCGTCCGTCCCGCGGCGGCGGTCGAGCACGGGACGGCAGATCCTTCGGTCGGCGCCGGAGATCCGGACAACGGACGGATCCGGCGGCGCCTCCCTCAGGAAATCGATCGTAGACGGTCCGGGGGCCGAGGCTAGATGGCGGCCAGGGCGAGGTCCGCGGACTCCACGGGCTCGTCCAGCGGGCGCGGCGCGGGCATGATCAGGCTCATATAGCGCTCGCCCTCATGAAAGATCAGCCCCCGCTCCATCAGCTTCGCCACCTCCCCCTCCACGTCCACGCCCGGCAGCTCCTTGGCCAGGTTCACCAGCTTCTTGGCCGTCGCGAGCCCCTCCAGCACCTGCACGCCGGCGGCGGAGACGGGATACTCCAGCGGCACCCCCGCGCGCGAATCGAAGACGTGCGGAACGCCGCCGCGCTCCGTGAGCCGCAGCTCCGGCCGGCGCGGAGAGTTCCACAGCGTCTTCCAGCGGTCCACCTTTTCCCGCAGCCGGCTCACCATCCGCGCCGCGTTGGTGGCGTACGCCGCGCCGTAGTTGTGGTCCGAGAAGTAGTAGGCCAGGTTCGCCAGCGCCTCCGGCGGATACGGATACGTGAGCTCGTACCAGTCCACCGGGTGCAGGTCCAGCCCGTAGCTCTGCGCCTCGTCGAAGTACGGGCTGTAGCGGTCGAAGCGGACGGGGAACACGCCGGAGGGCGGATACAGGTGCGTGAGCAGGTGCAGCTCCGCCGCGTACTTCTCGTAGACCTCGATCTCCTCGCCCGGAAAGCCGATGAGCAGGTTCCACGCGGGCTCGATGCCGTAGCGCACCGAGTTGATGAGGAAGGAGAGGTTCTGGAACACCGACGTCCCCTTGCGCATGAGCTTGAGGGTGGACGTGTTCAGCGCCTCGATCCCCGGCTGGATGCGCAGCACCCGCGACCGGGCCAGCGTGCGGAAGTCCTCCTCGTCCAGGTCCGCCTTGACCTCGTAGAACATGAACATGCTGGGCGGCGTGTCCAGGTACGGGAGCACGTCCGTGAGGTAGCTCTTGGGGAGGATGTTGTCCACGCTCTGCAGCTCCTTGACCCTGCCCGCGTGCTGGAACAGCTCGTTGAGCAGGGTAAAGGCCCCCTCCGTGCGCATGCTGCGGTAGTTGATGGTGTTGCCGTTGAGCCCGCAGAACGTGCAGTGCGCCCGCTCGCCCCACCAGCAGCCGCGCGACGTCTCGAAGAGGAGCATGGGCTGCTCCCGCTCCGGGAAGTTGCGCGTGTAGGTGTCGATGAACGCATCGTAGTCCAGCTTGACCACCTCGTTGATGTCGTTCTCCACCCCGTACGAGCGCACGGCCGGCGGCCCGTCGTCCACGGCCGCGTCCAGCGTGCCGCACGCCGCGTCCTGCACCCGGTTGCGGCGCGAGAACACCCCGTCCAGCCGGTGGCGCCCCTCCTCGTCGCCCTCCATCAGGCACCGCACCAGCTCCGGAAAGCTGCGCAGCGACGGGCCCGAGAAGACGAAGTCCACCACGCTGGAGTGGTCCACGATCTCGCGGCCCATGGGCGCCTCGCAGTTGGCGCCCCCGAAGACGATGACGGCGTTGGGATTGCGCTTCTTGACCAGCCGCGCCATGGCCAGCGACGCCACGTTCTGCGAGAACATGGAGGTGAACCCCACCAGGTCCGCGCGGTCCAGCCCGTAGCGGTCGATCATGGCCTCGAAGTGCGCCTCCAGCCCCGCCCGCTTTTGCAGGGCAAAGGCGCGGATCATCCGGTTGCGCTCGGAGTGCTGCGGGTAGTAGCGCTGAAAGTACGCCTCCGCGTTCTCCGGCTCGTCCGGAAAGGCCACCCCGCGAAAGAACCACTCCCCCAGCCCCGACGGGTGGTGCTCGAACGACACCAGCTCCGTGTAGGCCGGAAGCGTCAGGAAGTGGGCGAAGTCGTGGTTCAGGTAGTGCACCCCCGTGCGCACCCGATCCCCGTACTTCTTGTCCACCACCGCCTTGAGCTGCGTGAGGGCCAGCGAAGGCATGGAGAGGTTGGCCAGGGGCATGTTGACCAGGGCGATCTCGTACATCGGATGTTTCCTTTCCTGGGGACCCCCACCCGCCGCGGGAGGGAGGCGTATCTCGCTCGCGGGGCGGACCTTACCGTCCGATCCAGTACGTGGCCTTGATGAGAAAGACGTTGCGCGCCGGCTCGCCGAAGACGCCCGTGACGTCGTCGCCAAAGTCCAGCTCGCCGCGGACGTACTCCGCGCTGCGCAGCTGCTGCCAGACGAAGAAGAGGGTGGATCCGGGGCGGTACTCCCATCGCAGCACGGCGTTGCCCCGCAGGCTGCGCACGGTGAAGTCGCGCTGCCCCGCGCGGTCGCCCACCACGAACGACGTCGCCGGCCCCTCGGGCCCGTCGGGGTCCACGCGGAAGCCGGCCTCCAGCGCCGTGAGGGTGCCCAGGTCACGCCCGTACACCCCGAAGTCGTAGCGCCCGGGGGCCAGGAACTGCTTGTAGCCGCCAAAGTCGCCCGCGCTCACGAAGGGCTGCGCGTAGACCTCGAGGCTCAGGTTGGGCGTGAACGTCCAGTTGATGCGCGTGTCCAGCGAAAGCGTTGACTGCTCCACGTCGGCAAAGACGTAGCGGCGGCCAAAGGTGGCCGTGGCCAGCGAGTCCGTGCGGGCCGTGACGTACTGCCCCGTGTTGCGCTGCTGCACCAGCCGCGGGCCCACGGTCACCTGCAGCGAGGTGGAGGGGCGCCACAGCAGCGACGTGGCCAGGGTGCGCACGAACTGGTCGTCCTTGTCCTCCACGTACGACACGCTGCCGCTCATGGAAAACGGCTTGCGCCGGTCCGAGGTCAGGTTGGCGCCCACCCGCCATCCCCCGGGCACGCTGGCCAGGGGGCCGCCGCGGGTGAGCCGGTCCGTCTTGAAGTCCGGGTACCACAGGAAGTCCACGCCGCCGCTCCAGAAGTTCTTGAAGGTGCCGTTGGCCGCCGCGTTGTAGTCGGCGTTGACCACGTCCCCCCCGAAGTTCCACACCCGCGAGCCGAACACGGACCAGGCGTGGTTGCGAAAGAGCCCCCGCGGGCGGTTGATGCGGCGCCCCAGGTAGCCGGAGAGGGCGCGTCGGTCCGCCGAGCTCTGGAAGCCCAGGTCGTTGGATTCGAAGCCGGGGCTCACCTCCTGGTAGACCAGCGAGCCGTCCCACCGCCCCGTCCGGTTGAGGGCGATCCCCCCGATGTGGCCGCCCAGCGACGTGAGCTCCGGGTCGTACGCCAGGTGGTCCGCGTCCGGGCGGTGGAAGTAGCGCGCGCTGGAAAGCTGCGCCCGGGCGATCACGTCGTCGCTCCCCGCGATGCGGCTGCCGGCCAGGTACCCGCTCAGCGTCCACTCCCGTCCCTTCCACGAGTGCTGCGCGTCCAGCCCCGCCACGTACGCGTTGGAGCGCAGCAGGGGCTCGAAGACGCTGTCCGCCCCCGACATCCCCCGGTGCGTGGCCGTGAGCAGGCCGCCCACCACCGTGCGCCCCTGGTTCAGGTCGCGGCGCACGCGCCCCGCCAGGTAGTTGCTCAGGGGCTCCACGGGCGACGCGCCCCCGTCGCCCAGGGTGGTGCGAAAGCGCCCTTCCTCGCGCCCCGTGACGGCGTCCAGGATGCCCACGGACCACCCTCCCGCCGTGCGCCCGCTCACCTTGACGGCGCCCAGGATGGTGGACTGGTCGGGCACGTCCACGTAGGCGATGTCGCCGCCCCCCAGCTGCCGCTGCGGCGCCCGGCCAATGCGGCGCGAGTAGAAGTACTGGGAGTACGTGGAGTAGTTGCGGGCCGTCAGGTCGCCAAAGCGAAACACGTCGCCGCCCTCCACGAAGAAGGGGCGCCGCTCGGCCACGAAGGTCTCGAACGCCGTCAGGTTCACCACGGCGGGGTCCACCTCCACCTGCCCGAAGTCCGGGTTCAGCGTTCCCGTGAGGGTAAGGCCGCCCGGCAGGCCGTACTGGAAGTCGGCGCCCACCGAGGCGCCCACGTCGTTGCGGTGGTAGAAGGGGTCGGCCCCGTCCCCCGGGGCGCGGCGCAGGCGGGCGCTGGTGTAGGGAAGGATCTCCAGCCGCGCCGGCGCCCGCACGCTGGCCAGCCCCCGCAGCTCGCCGTACGCCGACACGAAGCCGGGCGCGTTGCGGGTCCACGGCGACCAGGTGCTGCGCTCCTCGCGCCGCGCGATCTCGCGCATGAGCCCCAGCCCCCACACGCGGTCGCCCGTGACCCGGGGCGAAAAGCGCAGCTGCGAGAAGGGGATGCGGAACTCGGCCGTCCAGCCCAGCGAGTCCACCAGGGTGGCCACGTCCCAAACGGCGTCCCAGTTCACGTCCTCGCGGGTGTCGTCGTACTGGTAGCTGTCCTGCTTGACCCCTCGCGGATTCACGGCGAAGTGGAACGACGTGCGCCGGTCGTCGCGAGAGTCCAAAAAGAGGAGCACGCGGTCGGAGTAGGTGCCGAACGCGTCGCGGCGGGAGAGCTGGGCCACGATGCTGTCCGGGTGCGCGTCGAACATGCGCGCGCCCACGTACAGCGCGTCCGGGCCCACCAGCACCCGCACCTCCGTGCGCTCCGACGCCGGCGTCCCCGGGTTGGGATACGCCTGCGTGAAGTCCGTGGCGGGCTCCGCCTCGGCCCACGCGGCCTCGTCCAGGCGCCCGTCCAGGCGCACCGTCCCTTCCAGCGGCGCGGCACCCAGCACGCGGCGCTCGGCGGGCGCGCGCTCCCCCGCCGCGGGGGGCGCCTGGGCACGGAGGGGCGCCGCGGCCAGGAGGATCAGGAACAGCGTGATCGTGCGCAGCAGCATGGGCAAGTCCTGTGAGGTGGGACGGGGGTACTTCAATCTTGCCAGGGCATCGCCGGAGCGCAACACCTTTACCGACGATCTCATCCGAAAATATCCTTCCGCGCCGCGCCCGCGCCCGCGCCGGACCAGGGCGCATCCACGGTGAACTTTCCTGCCGTTGACGGCCGCCGGTCCGCCCCATCGTCCCCCGTCCGCGGGGCACGGACGACCGCACCCCTTCCGCCACCGCTCGCACATCTCTCGCATCCTCCGGCATCCTGGGGCGGGCGGGGGGCGCGGGGGCGGCGGGCGGCGGGGCGGATCAGGGGAAGATCACGCGCGGATCTCCGCCGCGGGGGGCGACAGGGGGAGCAGCTTGTCGATGTTCTTCCATCCCGCGTCGCCGGAGACCAGCACCACGTCGCCGCGGACGTCCAGCTCGCGGGCGGCCTGGATGGCGGCGTGAAAGACGCCGCCCGTCTGCAGGCCGCAGAACACGCCCTGGTCGCGCAGCTGAAGGGTGCGGCGGGCGGCGTCGTCGGCCGTGATGCGCACCGTGTGGTCGAACACGCCGTCCTCGCGCCCCCGGGTGATGAAGGGCGTCACGTAGTCGCCCGCGTCGAAGCTCCCCGTGCCGGGGATGCGGGTGCCGGGGGCGGACTCCACGCACACCACCCGCACGCCGGGGCGCTGCCCGCGCAGGTAGGCGCCCGTGCCGTACATGGTCCCCCCGGAGCCCAGCGAGCCCACCACCATCTCCACGTCCGGAAAGTCCTCCAGGATCTCCGGCCCCGTGCCGTCGAAGTGGGCGCGGGGGTTGGCCCAGTTGTGCAGCTGGTCGAAGAAGTGCCAGCGCTCCGTCCCCTCGCGCCCCACCAGCTCGCGGCACCAGTGGTTGCCCTCGATGGTGAAGTCGCCCACCTGCACGATCTCGGCGCCGTAGAAGCGCAGGAAGCTGCGCTTGTCTTCCGTGAGCTTGGAGCTCACCACCACGCGCACGGGGTGCCCCAGCAGCCGGCCAAAGTAGGCCAGGGCGCACGCCATGTTGCCGCTGGAGGCGTCCAGCATCGTCATCCCGGGACACAGGGTGCCCGCCCCCTGCGCCTCCTGGATCATCCGCAGCCCGCCCCGGTCCTTTACGCTGCCGGTGGGGTTGAACCCCTCCAGCTTGACGAAGAACCGGGCCTGGGGCGCCTCGGGGGCGTGCACGCGCAGGTGCGGCGTGCCGCCCACCGCCTGTTGCATGGTCTCGTAGATCATCGGGGCTCCGCGGGAGCGGGGTGGGCGCGCGTCACACGCCGTGGACGGCGGCGGGGTGGGCCGCGCCGGAAAGCTTCACCTCCACCGGGAGCACGCCCTCCATCCGTGAATCCAGCACCACCCTGCCGGATTCCAGCTTGATCAGCCGGTCGGCCACGTGGTAGAAGCGGTCGTCGTGGCTGATGGCGAACACCGTCTTGCCCCGCTCGCGCAGCCGGGGAAGCAGCTCGTGGTAGAACACGTCCTTGAACTGGGGGTCCTGGTCCGCCGCCCACTCGTCGAACAGGTAGATGGGGCGGTCCTCCAGGTACGCCGTGAGCAGCGCCAGCCGCTTGCGCTGCCCCTGCGACAGGTCCGTCGTGGACAGCTTCCCCTCTTCCACCTTGACCTTGTGGTCCAGCTGCAGCATCCGCAGGTAGTACGCGGCGTCGTCGTCCAGCGCCTCGCGGTGCAGCCCCAGCAGCGAGTCGAAGAGGTAGTAGTCGGAAAAGACCACGGAAAACAGGCCGTGGTAGCGCTCCAGGCCGACCTCCTCCAGGGGCTGGCCGTCCAGCCGCAGCTGCCCCGTCTCGGGCGTGTACAGCCCCGTGAGCAGCTTGGCGAACGTGGTCTTGCCGCTGCCGTTGCCGCCCGTGATGAAGACGATCTCCCCCGGCCGGAACGCCAGGTCGATGGGGCCCAGGGTGAAGTTGGACCCGTCGCGCTCCGAGAAGTACGTGTGGGTCACGGCGTCCATCTCCAGCGAGCGCCACGTCGTTTCCGTGACCTCGGGAAGGAGCCCCGGCTCGGGACGGGCCGACTCGGCCAGCTGCACGCCCATCTTCTCCACCCGGTCCATGGCGATGGTGGCGCGGCTGAGCTGCGCCATGGAGTTCAGGATCACCTGGATGGGCCCCACCATGTACAGGATGGCGAAGGTGAAGCCCGTGAGGACGTGCCGCTCCACGGGGGTAAAGAGGGGGAGCGCGAACGCCACCACGCCGATGAGCAGGAAGATGAGCACCTGCCCCCAGCTCACGGCGGACGAAAACGCCCGCGCGGCGGCCACGGCGTGGTCCTGCACCTGCACGGCCGTCCCCTGCAGCTGCTCGTGCAGAAAGGCGTGGCGGCGCCCCTGGTGCAGCTTGAGCTCCTTGACGCCGTCCGTGAGCGAGCGGAAGTGCCGGTACAGCTCGTCGCCCTTTTCCCGCAGGGCCTTGATGTGCACGTGGCCGCGCAGCAGGGGCACCTGGTAGGCGATCACGCCGGCCACCAGGAAGACGAGGACGCCGATGAGCATCTTCCACGAGAGGAAGCCCATGTAGGTGAGGCACCCCAGCACCACGGTGATGTTCAGCGACAACAGGGGGATGAGCCCCATGGCCCCGATGACGGAGGGGAGGTCGTTGAGCAGGGTGGCGTTGAGCCGCGCCGAGCCCACCTCCTCGAGCTTGCGCAGGGGCACGGCCAGCATCCGCGTGCACAGCGTCAGCCGCAGGTGCAGGGTGGCCCGCTCCGTCAGGTAGATGAGCAGCGAGTCGCCCACGTAGCGCAGCACGGGGAACGCGATGCAGATGCCCAGAAAGAGCATGAGCAGCGACCGCGACGGGCGCTCGGCGTTGATGACCTCGTTCACCAGGGCGATGAGCGCCGTGTTGGCCAGCCCGCTGGCCACGGCCGCCAGGATGACGCCGGCGCCCAGCAGGTGCGCGTTGCGGATGTGCCGCGTGTAGCGCACCAGGAAGGAGAAGAGCCGGTAGAGGCTTCCGAAGAGAGGCATGGTCCGGGTCGGTTCAGGAGAAAAGGCTGTCGTCGATGGCGGCGCGCAGCCGCCCGGCCACGGCGCGCGCGCCGTCGCCCGCCACCAGGTCGGCGTGGTGTCCGGGGATCACCTCCACCGCCAGCGGCTGCAGGCTGAAGCCCGCCCAGGCCGCGCCGGCGTCCCGGTTCCACACGGCCAGCATCTCGGTGCCGGCGAAGTACTCGCTGGGCTTGAAGAGCAGGAGCCGGCCCGGAAAGCGGGCGGCGTCCGGCCCCGGCATGTAGCGCAGCACGGACCGGCTGCGGGCCTGGCTGCCGTCCAGCAGCCGGCGCGCCCGCTCGGCGTCCAGCCCGCCCGCGGCGATCCCCTGCTCGCGCAGGGCGTCCAGGGCGCGCCGCACCCGCGCGCCGGGGTCCAGGGGGCGCAGGTCGTCCGCCGTGAGCGACAGCGTGCGCCCCGCCCGGTGCGCCTCCTCGTGCGCCAGGTACGCCAGCACCACGGCGTCTTCCATCACCTGGGCCTGCTGGGCCGCCTCCGCGGGCGAGGCCACGTCCAGGATGGCCACCAGGGGCACCGCCTGCCCCGCCCGGGCCAGCTGCAGGGCCATCTCGTACGCCACCAGCCCGCCGAACGACCATCCGCCCAGCACGTACGGCCCCTCCGGCCGGGCCTGGCGCAGGGCGGCCACGTAGCGCGCCGCCAGCCCCTCGATGGTCTCGTCCCCCTCGCCCACGTCCGTCACCAGGTCGCGGGCCTGCAGGCCGTAGAACGGCTGGTCCGGCCCCAGGTGGCGCGCCAGCTCCTGGTAGCACAGCACCTGCCCGCCCACGGGGTGCACGAAGAAGACGGGGACCCGGTCCCCCGCGGGCTGCAGGGCCACCAGCGGCGTCCGCTTCCCTCCCCCCGCCTCTTCCTCCCCGCCGTTGCCGCCCGCCTCGAGGAGGGGCGCCAGCCGGGCCACGGTGGGGTGCTCGAAGAGGGCGGACAGGGGCAGGTCCACCCCGAAGCGGGCGCGGACGTCCGTCATCACCCGCAGGGCCAGCATGGAGTGCCCGCCCAGGGCGAAGAAGTCGTCGTCCACCCCCACCTCCGCCACGCCCAGCACCTCGCGCCAGAGCGCCGCCAGGGCGGCCTCCGCGGGGGTGGAGGGCGCCGCGTATCCGTCCCCTTCGCGTTCCTCCACGGGGGGCGGGGGGAGGGCGGCGCGGTCCAGCTTGCCCGTGGAGCCCACGGGAAAGCGGGGGAGCGAGGCGAACGCGGAGGGCACCATGTACTCCGGCAGCCGCTCGCGCAGGGCCCGCCGCAGCTCCGCGGGCGAGGCGCCGCCGCCCTCGGGGACGACGTACGCCACGAGGCGCCGTCCGCCGGCGCCGTCGTCCGCCGCCAGCACCAGGGCGTCGCGCACGGCGGGGTGGTCCGCCAGCACGCGCTCGATCTCCCCCGTCTCGATGCGGTAGCCGCGCACCTTTACCTGGAAGTCGATGCGGCCCAGGAACTCCGCGTCGCCCCCGTCCAGCTGCCGGGCGCGGTCGCCCGTGCGGTACAGCCGCGCGCCGGGCGTCCGGGCGAACGGGTCGGGGACGAACTTCTCCGCCGTGAGCCCGGGGCGGCCCAGGTAGCCGCGGGCCACGCCCACGCCGCCCACGTACAATTCGCCGGGCACGCCGGGGGGGAGGGGGCGCATCCCCCCGTCCAGCACGTACATCGCCAGGTTGTCGATGGGCCGGCCGATGGGCACCCGCCCCGCGGCCGGCGCATCCGCGGGGATCTCGTACAGCGAGCAGCCGACGACCGTCTCCGTGGGCCCGTACTCGTTCAGCAGCCGCACGCCGGGGGCGCACTCGCGCCAGAAGCGCGTCGTCTCCCCCAGCAGGTTGTCGGCGCCGATCACCAGCGTCCCCGTGCTGGCGGCGGCTTCCGCGGGGGTGAGCTCGCGGTTCAGCAGGGCCAGGTGGGCGGGGGTGATCTTGATCATGCTGAACCCCGGCGCCCGGCGGATGGCCGCGGCCAGCGCCTCCACCCCCGGCCCCTCGGGGAGCAGCTCCACGGCCGTCCCCACAAAGAGGGGGATGAAGTTGGCCAGGGTCAGGTCCACGGCCATGGACGAGAACACGGGCGCCCCCCGCCCCTCCGCCGCGCGGTACGCCTCCACCCCCCAGGCGAAGTAGTTGGCGGGGCCGTAGTGGTGCATGGCCACGCCCTTGGGCCGCCCCGTGGAGCCGGAGGTGTAGTAGACGTACGCCAGGTTCTCCGGCAGCACGCCGGTCTCCGGCGGGGTGGCGGGCTCCGCGTCCAGCGCCTCGCCCAGCGCGTCCAGCAGCAGCGACGGGGGGCGTGCGTCCGGCAGCCGCTCCGCCAGCCACGACTGGGTGAGGAGGAGCCGCGCGCCGCTGTCTGCCAGCATGTACGCCAGCCGCGCGGCGGGGTGGCCCGGGTCCAGGGGCACGTACGCCGCGCCCGCCTTGAGGATGCCGAAGAACGCCGGCAGCAGCTCCGGCCCCCGCTCCAGGCACAGGGCCACGCGGTCCTCCGGGCCGATCCCCTGGCGGCGCAGGTGGTGCGCGAGCTGGTTGGCCCGGGCGTCCAGCTCCCCGTAGGTCATCCGCCCCCCCGCGTGGACCACGGCCACGGCGTCCGGGGTGCGCCGCGCCTGCGCCTCGAACAGGGCGTGGATGCACACGTGGGGATGCGGGCGATGGGTCCGGTTCCACTCCTCTACCACCCGGGCCCGCTCCGCGCCGCGCAGGAGGGCCACGGCGGAGAGGCGCCGCTCCGGATCCGCCACGACCGCCTCCAGGAGCGCCGTGTAGTGCCGGGCCATCCGTGCCACCGTCCCGGGGCGGAACAGGTCCCGATTGAACTCCAGGGCGCCGGACACCGCCCCGCCCCGCTCGTTGACGGCGCAGGTCAGGTCGAACTGCGTGGCCCAGGCGTTGAACGGCGCGTCCGCGGCCTCCGCCGAATCCGCGGAATCAGCGGAATCAGCGGAATCAGCGGAATCAGCGGAATCGGCTGCGTTCGCGGGGGCGGCGCCCTCCGGGTTGCCCAGCATGCTGAAGACGACCTGGTAGACGGGGTTGCGCCCCGGCTCGCGGCGGGGGTGCAGCGCCTCCACCAGCAGCTCGAAGGGCACCCGCTGGTGCGCCTGGACCCCGACGGACGCCGCGTGCACCCGCCGCACGAGCGCGGCGAAGCTCGGGTCGCCGGACAGGTCCGCCCGCAGGGGGAGGAGGTTGGAGAAGAAGCCCAGCTGCTCCTCCAATTCCAGCGCCCCCCGGTTGGCCAGCCCGATCCCCACCACCACGTCCTCCTGGCCCGCGTAGCGCGACAGCAGCTCCGCGAAGGTGGACAGCAGGACGACGAACAGCGTGGTCCCCTCGCGGACGGCCAGCTCACGGCAGGCGCGGGCCAGCGCCGGCGACAGGCGAAAGGGGACGGAGGCGCCGCGGGGCGACGGCCGCGCGGGGCGGGCGCTGTCCAGGGGCAGTTCCAGGAACGGGGGGGCGCCGGCCAGGTGCCCCTTCCAGAACTCCAGGTGTGCCGCCATCTCCGGCTCCCCCGCCCAGCGGTGCTGCCAGGCGGCGAAGTCCGCGTACTGGAACGGCGGCTCCGGGAGCGGCGCCGCGTTCCCCGCTGCCCGGGCGGCGTAGCGCGCCGTGAGCTCGCGGACCAGGAGCATGGTGGACGTGGCGTCCGTCACCAGGTGGTGCATCACCAGCACCACGCGGCAGGCGTCCGGCCCCAGCCGCAGCAGGGTCACCCGCAGCAGGGGCCCGGCCGCCAGGTCGAAGCGATGGGCCGCCTCCTCCGCCGCCACCCGGTCCGCCGCGGCCGCCCGCTCCGCTTCCGGGAGGCCCGTCAGGTCCTCCACCCGCACGGACAGGGGCGCGGGGGGATGCACCACCTGCACGGGCCCCTCGCGCCGGGCGTGAAAGGTGGTGCGCAGGATCTCGTGCCGGCGGACGACGTCCTCCAGAGCCTGGGCCAGCAGCCCGGGGTCCAGGTCGTGCGGCCGCCGCAGGTCCACGGACACGTTGTACGCGGGCGTGCCGGGGTCCAGCTGGTCCAGGATCCACAGGCGCCGCTGCTCGAACGAGAGCGGCGCGGGGGCCGCCGGGTCGCGCCGGGGGATGGACAGCGGCGCGGCCCGGCCCACGGCCCGGTCGCGCAGCGCCGCCATGAGCCGCGCGCGCTGCTCCGGCGGCAGGTCCACCAGGCGTCCGGCGGCCACTCCCGTCACGCGGCCCTCCACGCCCCGCTGGCGGCGAGCTCGCCCCCCAGGGCCACCTGGTCGTCCAGCACCCGGTCGATGTCGGCCAGGGTGGTGAGCGGGTTGGCCAGCACGGCGCGCAGGGCCACCACGGGGGCGTCCGGGCCGTACAGGGTGCAGCCGCTGCGGGTGCGGGAGATGAACGTCTCGCCCCGCTCCAGCTGCGTGCGCTGCAGCATCTCGTTGAAGGCGCTGACGTGGCGCTGCCCCTCGTCCGTCAGCAGGCCGGCGTTCGCCTCGGCGCGCCACTCCTCGGGGAGGTAGCGGTACAGGACGATGTTGAGCCGCGGGTTGCTCAGCAGCTCGAACTCGGGGCGGGCGCGCACGGTGTCGGCCAGGTAGCGCGCCTTGCGCATCCCCTCGTCCATCAAAAAGGCGTAGCCCCGCTGGCCGATGAGCTCCAGGGCCGCGTGCAGCAGCAGCGACATGGCCGGGCGCGACCCCTCCAGCGAGCGCTGCCCCAGGTCCGCCGAGCCGGCGCGGGCCGTGTACTGCGCGTGCTTCTCGATCTCCCGCGCCAGCGACGGGTCGCGCAGAAAGAGCATTCCCATCCCCATGGGCAGGTACAGCTGCTTGTGGCCGTCGAAGGTCACCGTGTCGGCGCGCTCGATGCCGGCCAGCACGCCGCGGTGCTGGTCGGAAAAGACGGTGGGGCCGCCCCACGCCGCGTCCACGTGAAAGTGGGCGCCCGCCTCCGCCGCCAGCTCCGCCACGGCCCGCAGGTCGTCCACGCTCCCCGAGTCGGTGCTCCCCGCCACGCCCACCAGCGCCAGCACGGCCAGCCCCTGCTCCTTGCAGTGCTCCACGGCCGCGCGCATGGCCGCCAGGTCCACGCTGCCGCCGGCGTCCGTGGGCACGCGGAACAGGTGGTCCGTCCCCAGCCCCAGCACCCCCATGGCCTTTTCGAACGAGTAGTGCATCTGGGCGGAGCCGATGACGGCCGCGCCCCGCAGGCCGTAGTGGGCCAGGGCGGCGGGCAGCCCCGCCAGCTCCACGCCGCGGAAGGCGCCGTCCGGCCCCAGGCGGCGGTTTCGGGCGCAGGCCAGGGCCGTGACGTTGGCGATGGTGCCGCCCGACGTCACGATCCCCAGGGTGCTCGCGCCGTCCTGGGCATGCTGTTCGTAGAAGTGGTCCGGAAGAGAGTATACCAACCGGTGCAAACGCGCCAGCGCCTGCCGCTCAAGGAACGTGAGAACCCGCGACGTCTCGGTCTTGACGACGTTCTGGTTGAGGGCCGTCATGAGGCGGCTGAGCGGCCGCAGGAAGTACGGCAGCGCTGACGTCATGTGGCCGATGAACCGCGGCGACGACACGCGGATGGTGTGCGGCACCACCTGGGCGTCCAGGTAGTCCAGGTAGTCGCCCGTGTCGCGGGGCATGGTGGGAAGGCAGGCATCGCCGAAGCACTCGGCCAGCCCCTCCAGCCCGCCGCGGGAGCTGATGCCGGGGTCCTGCAGGACGCCGCGCACCATCTCGCGCACCCGGGCGTCCATCCCCGCCTCGTCTTCCAGGGCGCCCGCGCCGGACGAGAACAGGTGCAGCACCCGCTCCGCCACGTCCTCGGGGCGGCCCTCCTCCAGGCGGCCGGGGAGAATGCCGCGCCACAGCCGCACCGGCTGCGCCCCGTTGGCCGAATGCGTCCCGTTGGTCGATTGGGTCCCGTTGTCCACGTGGATCTGCTCCGAAAAAGGATGGGATGGGGAACGCGCGATACCGCGCTCGCCCGGGGTCATGCCGTCTCCAATGCGCCCAGCAGCTCGGCCAGCTCGCCCTCGCTCACGTCCGTCAGCAGCCGCTCCTCCACCGCCGCGGCCATGGCCGCCAGGGTGGGGGCCCGGAACAGGTCCGGCACGGCCAGGTCCGCCCCCAGCCGGGCCCGCACCCGCGTGAGCAGCCGCACGGCCGCCAGCGAGTTGCCGCCCAGGGCAAAGAAGCTGTCGTTTCGCCCCACGCGCGGAATGCGCAGCACCTCGCGCCAGATGGCCGCCAGCTCCGCCTCCGTCCCCACCGCGGGCTCCGCGAAGGCGGCGGGGGGCGCGGCGGCGCCGGGATCGGGGAGGGCCCGCCGGTCCACCTTGCCGTTGGGCAGCCGCGGCAGCTCGGGGAGCAGCACCAGCCGGTCCGGCAGCATGTAGGCGGGAAGGCGGCCGGCCAGGAACCCCCGCAGGGCCGCCGCCTGCTCGGCCGGGCTGGCCGCCGGGGCGGGCGGGGCGGCGCGGCGGCTGCGCAGCATCAGCCCGTGCAGGTCGTCCAGGGCGGCCAGGGTGCGGTCCGTGGGCACGCCGAAGTCGATCAGGCACGCCACCTCGTCCACCCCCATCTCCTCCAGCCGGCGCACCGTCTCCATGCACCGCTCCGGCGTGCCCATGAGCGACGACGTGCGGTGGTAGCGCTCGAAGGCGAACTCCAGCAGGTCGTCCAGCTGGCGCTCGTCCTCCATCCGCACCCCCAGGTCCAGCGAGTCGATGACGGTGCGGAAGAGGCCCGTGTGGGCGCGCATGTACTCCAGGAACGGCCCCCGCACGGCCTTGAGCACGGCTTCCTCCGTGGGGCCCACGAAGGTGTGCAGCATCATCGCCACCTGCCCCGCGGCGGGGTCGTGGCCGTGCTCGGCGCGGGCCTGGCGGTAGAGGGCGATCTTCTCCGCGGCCTGCTCCAGCGTCTGCCCCAGGAGGGCCGTGAGCACGTTGAGCCCCAGGGCGCCCGCCCGGCGGAACATCTCCGGGTCGCCCGTGCAGGTGAGCCACACGGGGAGCTCGGGCTGCACGGGACGGGGAAACACGCGCAGGTCCACCTCCTTGCCCACGCCGTCGGGAACGCGGACGGTGCCGCCGCGCCACAGGGTGCGCACCTTCTGGATCCCGTCGAACATCACCTCGCGCTTCTCGGCGAAGTGGCCGGGGTGCAGGGCGAAGTCGTTGGGCACCCACCCGGAGGTGACGGCGATCCCCGCGCGGCCGCCGGACAGGTTGTCCACCACGGCCCACTCCTCCGCCACCCGCAGGGGGTTGTGGAGGGGAAGGACCACGCTGCCGGCGCGCAGCTGTACGCGCTCCGTCTGCATGGCCAGGGCGGCGCTGAGGACGGAAGGATTCGGATACAGCCCCGCCACCTCGTGGAAGTGCCGCTCCGGGGTCCACACGGCCGCGAAGCCGTGCCGGTCGGCGAAGCGGGCGCCCTCCAGGTACAGGCGGTAGCGGTCCTCCCCCGCCCCGCTGGGCGTGGACTCGTCCGCGGCGAAGTAGAAGAGGGAGAACTGGAGCCCCGTCTCCTGCGCCGGCGCCGCCTCCGCGCCGGGGCGGGCCTGCAGGTAGGCCACCAGCTCGGCGTCGCCGGCGGCGGTCTCGCGGGCCACGACGACGGCGTCTTGCAGGCCGGGGTGGTCGCGCAGCACGGCCTCCACCTCTCCCGGCTCGATGCGGCTGCCGCGGACGTTGACCTGCGCGTCGCGGCGGCCCAGGTACTCCAGGGTGCCGTCCGCGCGGTGGCGGGCCAGGTCGCCCGTGTCGTACAGCCGCGCGCCGGGCACCCCGCCGAACGGGTCGGGGACGAACTTCTCGGCCGTGAGCGCGGGGCGGCCGGGGTAGCCGCGGGCCAGGGCCGCGCCCCCCGCGTACAGCCGCCCGGCCACGCCCGGCGGGAGGGGGCGCATCTCCCCGTCCAGCACGTACACGCGGGCGTTGGCGATGGGGCGGCCGATGGGGACGGCGGGGAGCTCGGCGCGCAGCACCTCGTGCGCGGTCACGTCCGCCGCCACCTCCGTGGAGCCGTACAGGTTCAGCAGCCGGCACCCCGGCAGCGCGTCGAAGAAGCGCTCCGCCAGGTCCGCCGGCAGCCGCTCGCCGCTGCACACCACCCGACGCAGGGATCCCAGCCGCGCCGCCAGCTCCGGCTCGCCCACCAGGGCACGGAGGAGCGAGGGGACGGCCACCAGGCGGGTGACGGCGTGCTTTTCGATCTCCCGCGCCAGCCGCCGGGCGTCGCGCGCATCCTCCGCGCCGATCACGACGGAGGGCACGCCGGCCAGCAGGGGGCCGAACTGCTCCCACACGGAATCCACGAAGCCGATGGCCGTCTTCTGGCAGGCCGTCTCCCCCTCCGCGAAGGGGTGGGCGTCCTCCATCCAGGCGCAGCGGTTGAGCGTGGCCCGGTGCGTTCCCCCGATCCCCTTGGGCGTGCCCGTGGAGCCGGAGGTGTAGAGCACGTAGGCCAGGCTCTCCGCCGCGGACGTACGTGCTGGCGGGGTGGATTCGTGCGCCGCGATCCGCTCCGCGTCCTCGTCCAAGGCCACGACGTGCGCGGCGCCGGCGGGGACGGAGACGCGGTGCGCCCCATCCGTCACGACGACGGGGGCGCCCGCATCTTCCAGCATGTACGCCAGCCGCTCCGCGGGATACGACGGGTCCAGCGGGAGGTACGCTCCCCCCGCCTTGAGCACGCCGAGCACGGCGGCGGTGAGCGCGGGGGAGCGGTCCAGGTGGATGCCCACGACCGTCTCCGCCCCCACGCCCAGCGACTGGAGGTGGCGGGCCAGCTGGTTGGCGCGCGCCTCCAGCTCCCCGTACGTCGTCCGCCGCTCGCCGTCGATCAGGGCCACGGCGTCCGGCGCGGCGGCGGCGCGGGCCTCGAAGCGGTCCGCCAGCGTCTCGTCCGTCAGCGCCTCATCGGACAGTGTCTCGGCGGAAGGGGGGGCGTACGTGCCGGCCCACGCGTGCAGCACGCGCTCGCGGTCTTCCGCGGGGACGGCGTCCAGCGTGGCCAGGGGCGCCTCGGGGTCGTCCGCGATGCTCCCCAGCAGCTGGTCGAACGCGGCCAGCCAGCGGGCCACGGTGGCCTCGTCGAAGAGGTCCGTGTCGTAGTCGCAGTACAGGGAGAGCGTCCCCGGGCCCTCCGTGACGTTCACGCTCAGGTCGAACTTGGCGCCCCCGGCGAAGTTGGTCCGCGACTCCATGGCCAGGTCGCCCAGCCGCAGGGCCGTGGGGTCGCCGCGGTCCACGTTGAACATCACGGAGAACAGCGGCGGCCGGCTGGGGTCGCGGACGGGGACCAGCCGCTCCACCAGCCGGGGAAACGAGAACGACTGGTGCCCCAGGGCCGCGGCCAGGGAGCGCCGCACCCGGCGCGCGTGCTCGGCGAAGGTGATCGTGGGCTCCGGGCGGCCGCGCAGGGGGAGGACGTTGATGTTGTAGCCCACCAGTTCCGCGCCCCCCTCCACCTGCGCCTGCCCCGCCGCGGGCACGCCCACGACGACGTCGTCCTGCCCGCTCAGCTTCGCCAGCCACACCTGGAAGGCGGCGACGAAGACGTTGAACAGCGTGTAGCCGTGCTGGCGGCAGAAGGGCGCCAGCCGCTGCATGACGCTCGCGTCCAGCGTCCACTCCATCCGCTCGCCCCGGTAGCGGCGGACGGGGGGGCGCGGGCGGTCGGTGGGGAGCGCCAGGGCGGGCACGCCGTCCGCGAACTGCTCCGCCCAGAACTGCTCGGCCTCGCGCATCCGCTCGCGCTGCGCGGGGCGCACGCGCTCCCGAGCGAAGTCGCCGTACGCACCGGGCGCGGGGAGCTCCGCCTCGCGCCCCTCTTTGCCCGCTATGTACAGCGCGCCCAGCTCGCGGAGCAGGATGCCCAGCGACCACCCGTCCAGGATGGCGTGGTGGGCGGAGATCACCAGCACGTGGCGCTCGGGCGCGGCCGCGGCCAGGGCGAAGCGGGCCAGGGGGCCGTGCTCCAGGTCGAACGGCGCGCGCACCTGGCGCCGCTCCCACGCCGCCAGGGCCTCGCCGCGCGCGTCCTCCGCCACGCCCGTGAAGTCGTCCAGGGGCAGCTCCACGTCCAGGGCGGGGTGGATGAGCTGCACGTCGCCGTCGGGGGCGAAGGTGGCGCGCAGGGCATCGTGCCGGCGGACCAGCGCCTGCACGGCACCGCGCAGCGCGCCCACGTCCAGGGGCCCGTGCAGGTGCAGCGACTGCGATTCCACGTACGCCAGGGCCGCGTCCTCGCCCATCTGCGACTCCAGCCAGAGCTGGCGCTGGCCTTCCGTCAGGGGCACGGCGCGGATGCCGCCCTCGCGCCACTCCGGCCCCGTATCCACCTCCTCCTCGTAGGATGCGCCGGACGCGGTGGATGCAGCCGATCCGTTGGATGCGGCGGATTCCATCGATCCAGCCGATCCGTTCGACGCAGCCGGATCGGCCGAGGCGGATGCGGGGGCGGCGATCGTATCCGGCGATCCGCCGGCGGGGCCGGGGATGAATCCGCCGCGGCGCATCCCCTCCAGGGCCGCGCACATCCCGCGGAAGATGATCTCGATGTCCGCGTCCGTGTGGGCCGTGGACAGGAAGAACATCCCCGTCTCCATGGGAGGGTGAATCCCCTCCTGGACCAGGTGGTAGTTGAACAGTTCCTGGAACTTGACCTCGCCGCCGAAGAAGAAGCGGAAGAACGAGCTGAACGACGCGGCCAGCACCGGGTATCCGCCGGCCTTGAGGAACGCGTTCAGCCGCTCCACCAGCGCCGTGGTGCGCGCCTCCAGGGCCTCGTACATCTCCGGGCCCCGGCGCCGCACCTCCTCCAGGATGGCGCACGCCACGCCCATGGAGAGCGGGTGCTTGAAGTAGGCGCCGGCGAAGAAGGTGCGCTGGCCCGTGGGATACGACTCGTCGCCGTAATTCCACAGTCCGCCGTCGAAGGCGCTCATGGCCTCGCGCGTACCGGCCACCACGCCCATGGGCAGGCCGCCCGCCACCACCTTGCCGTAGATCACCAGGTCCGCCTGCACGCCAAAGTAGGCCTGCGCCCCGCCCGGCCCCACGCGGAACCCCGTGATCATCTCGTCGAACAACAGCAGGGCGCCCGCCTCGCGCGTCATCCTGCGCAGCTCGTGCAGGAACGCGCGCGGCAGGATGTCGGGGCGGCGGCTCTGCACCGGCTCCACCATCACCACGGCGATCTCGTCCAGGTGCCGGGCCAGGATCTCCAGCGACTCCGGCTGGTCGTAGTCCAGCATCAGCACGTCCTGCAGGGCGGGCGGCGAGATGCCCGGCGCCGCGGGACGCACCTGGCGCTGCCCGGCGATGTTCATCAGCCGCCCCTGCACCAGGTCCGACCAGCCGTGGTAGCTGCCGGCAAAGTAGGCCACCTTCATCCGCCCCGTGTAGGTGCGGGCGGCGCGGATGGCCCCCATGACGGCCTCCGTCCCCGAGTTGCAGAAGACGGCGCGCTCCACCCCGCCCAGCTCGCAGATGAGCTCCGCCGCGCGCCCCGCCAGCGGCGACTGCGGCCCCACGCCGTATCCCCGCTCCACCTGCTCCCGGATGGCCCGGCTCACGAAGTCCGGCCCGTGCCCGAACAGGTTGCACCCGTAGCCCATCAGGGTGTCCACGTACTCGTTGCCGTCCGCGTCCCACACGCGCGACCCCTGCGCGCGCTCGCCCACGACGGGATACGAGATCTCCTTCCACGCGCGGCGAAAGCGGGCCGTCACGCGGCCGTCCGCCAGGGGGAGGTGATACTTCGCCTGGTGCGCCTTGGAGGCCCGCGTCCGCTCGTTGTAGCGGGTGATGAACTCGTCCAGGTACGCCTTCTGGACGGGCGTCATCCCTCCCGGCGCCTCGGTGTTGAGGGGCTGGTGGGCGACGAACGCCTCCACCTGCACGGGCGCGCGGGGCGACTGCGGCACGGCGCGCGGCGCGAGATCCACGGCGCGTTCGGGCACGGGCCGCACCTCCGCCGCCGACGCCGTCCCGTCCGCGCGGATGGTCCCCACGGTCCCCGCGGAGCCGTCCTCGCCCGCCGGCACGGGCACGGGTGCGGACGAGGCGGCGGCCGGCGCGGCGGCGGGGGATGCGTCGCCGCGGAGGGCGGCGATCTGCTGGGCCATCAGCTGCAGCTGCTGGGCGAACAGACGCTCCATGGCGCTCTCCCCCGCCCCGCCGCCGGTCCCGTTCGCCGAGCCGTTCGCCGCGGCCGGGCGCGCGAGCGCAGACGGGTCCGGGTACAGCGCGGGCGGCGCGGCCACGATCCGCGGCGCGTCCTGCGATTCGGCGATCGGCGAGACGGACGCGGGGGACGAGACGGACGGGGCGGATGCCTCCACGCGCGGCGCCTCCACGGGAGCGGGCGCCGGCTCCGGCTCGGGCGGCAGGGTCCGGTCGATGTGGGCGGCCAGCGCGTCCAGCGTCGTGATCTCCTCCAGCAGCTCGATGAGCGACACCCGGATGCCGATCCGCTTCTCAATGGCCTGGATGGCCTGCAGCAGGAGGAGCGAATCGATCCCCGCCTGGAAGAAGTGGACGTCCGTGGCCACGTCCTCCGCCGGGATGCCCGTCAGCTCCGCCGCCATCTGCTTGAGACTGCCCAGGATGACGTCGTGGCGCGGGGACGGCGCCGCGGTCCGGTTCTCCATCCCGTCCGGTCCTTTCTCCGTGGTTGGGTCAGGGGCGGTGCCGCCCGCCTGCGCGCCGGCCGTATCCGCCACCGTCGGTTCCGCCGCCGTGCTCATCACCCGCTCCCCGATGCCGCTCCGCTCCCCCGCCGCCGGGTCCACCGCCGCCAGCCGCGACGGCTCCGCGGTTGGCGAAGCGGATCCCGTGGACGGCTGCGGGGCCAGCTCCGGCGCGGCGGCGGGCTTCGGACGGTCCACCCAGTGGCGCTTGCGCTCGAACGGGTACGACGGGAGCGGGACGCGGTGGCGCCGCTCGTCCCCGGTGAACGCCGCCCAGTCCACGGGGACCCCGGCGGCCCACAACCCACCCAGCGTCTCCAGGACGAAGCGCAGGTCCGGCACGCGGTTGTGCAGGTGCGGCAGCGAGCTCAGCACGACGCTCGTCCCCGCCGCGCCGCCGGCCGGGTGCTGCATGGCCCAGGCGCCCAGGGCCTGCCCGGGCCCGGCCTCCAGCAGCACCCACCCCGGCTCCTGGCGCAGGGTCGCGACGCCGTCGGCAAAGCGGACGGTCTCGCACAGGTGCCGCGCCCAGTAGCCGGGGGTGCGGGCGTCCGCGTCCGTGATCCAGGTGCCCGTGACGTTGGATACGAAGGGGATCTCCGGCGCGCGCAGCTCCGTCGCAGCCAGCAGCCGCTCCAGCTCCGCCGCCACCTCGCGCATGGCGCGGGAGTGGAAGGCGTGGCGCGTGGGAAGCAGGCGATGGACGACGCCCCGCTCCGCCAGCAGGGCCTGGAACGCCTCCACCTCCGCCACGGGGCCCGCCACCACGCAGCTTTCCGGCGTGTTCACGGCCGCCAGGTCCAGCCCCGGCGGCAGCAGCTCGCGCAGGGCGGCCTCGCCCAGGGGGACGGCCAGCATGGCGCCCGCGGGGAGCGCGTCGATGAGCTGGGCGCGCAGGGCCACCAGGCGCAGCGCGTCCTCCAGCGGCAGCACCCCCGCGATGCACGCCGCCACGTACTCGCCCAGCGAGTGGCCGATGAGGGCGCGGGGACGGATCCCCCAGCTCATCCACAGCGTCGCCAGCGCGTACTCCGTGACGAAGACGGCCGGCTGGGCGAAGCGCGTGTCGTCCAGCGCCGTCCCCCCGGACGCGTCCTCCGCGCGGCCGCGGCCCAGCAGCCGGCGCAGGTCCCATCCCCCGCCCTTCCCATCAGCCTTCCCCGCGTCCTTCCCGTCGCCCTCGGCGGACGCGGCGCTCTCAGCAGAATCGGAGGCGGACGCGGCGGAATCGGCGGCGTAGAGCACGTCGCGCAGGTCGCTTCCCAGCACGGGGCGCAGGAGCTCGCAGCAGCGGTCCACCGCCTCGCGGAAGGCGGGCTCGGCGTCGTACAGGCCGCGGCCCATGTCCACGTAGTGCGTCCCCAGCCCGGGGAACATGAACGCCACCGGGCGCTCCGTGCGGCCCACGGGGGTGCCGCGTGCCGCCGCGGCGCGCAGCCGGGCCGCAGACTCCGCCCCATCCGCGCAGGCCACGGCCAGGCGGTACTGCATGGCCCGCCGCCCGCTCTGCAGCGTGAACGCGACGTCGGCCAGGGGGGGCGCGGCGCCCGCCTCCAGGAAGCCGGCGAGGTCCTCCGCCGCCTGGGCCAGGGCCGTGGGCGTGCGGGCGGAGAGCACGAGCAGCTGCAGGGCGCGCGAGGGGCCGGACGCGTCGCGGACGGGCGCCTCCTCCAGCACCACGTGCGCGTTGGTCCCGCCCAGCCCGAACGAGCTCACGCCCGCGCGGCGCGGCATGCCGTTGCGCGGCCAGGGCGTGAGCGCCGTGTTGACGAACAATCGCGTCCCCTCCGCGATCTCCGGGTGCGGCACGGCGAAGTTCAGGCTGGGCGGCATCTGCCCGTGGGCCAGGCTCAGCACGGACTTGATCAATCCCGTGATCCCCGCGGCCGCGCCCAGGTGCCCCACGTTGGACTTGACCGCGCCCAGCGCGCACCCGGGCTCGCCCTCCGCCCCCGCGGGCGAGAACACCTGCTTCAGGGCGCGCAGCTCGATGGCGTCGCCCAGCTGCGTCCCCGTGCCGTGCGTCTCCACGTGCTGCACCGTCCCCGGCTCCACCCCGGCCACGGCCAGCGCCTCGGAGATCACCCGCGCCTGCCCGGCCACGCTGGGCGCCGTGTATCCCACCTTCTCCGAGCCGTCGTTGTTGATGGCGGAGCCCAGGATGACGGCGTGGATGGTGTCGCCGTCCGCCAGCGCGTCCTCCAGCCGCCGCAGGACCACGAGCCCCGCCCCGTCGCCGGCCACGGAGCCGCGCGCGTCGGCGTCGAACACGCGCGAGTGCCCGTCCGGGGAAAGGATGCCCTCGGGGGAGTACATGTAGCCGCGGCGCAGGGGGGTGCCCACGCACACGCCCCCCGCCAGGGCCACGTCGCACTCGCCGTTGATGAGGCTCTGGCAGGCCACGTGGACGGCCACGAGCGAGGTGCTGCACGCCGTCTGGATGGCCAGGCTGGGCCCGCGCAGGTTCAGCCGGTACGACGTGCCCGTGGCCAGGTGGTCCTTGCTGTTGCCCAGGTGGATGCGCAGGGTGCCCACCGTGTGCACCAGCCGCGGGTCCGACACCAGCTGGTCCACGTAGCCGTTGGAGTCCGACCCGGCAAAGACGCCGATGGGGCGGCCGTAGCGGTCGGGGTCCACGCCGGCGTGCTCCAGCGCCGTCCACGCGCACTCCAGGAACAGGCGGTGCTGCGGGTCCAGGATCTGGGCGTCGCGGGGCGTAAGGTCGAAGAAGCCCGCATCGAAGTGGTCCGCGTCCGCCAGGTCGCCCCACGCCGGCACGTACGACGGGTGGTCCAGCAGCCGCGCGTCCACCCCCGCCTCCAGGAGCTCGCCGCGGGTGAAGAAGCGGATGGACTCCACCCCCTGGCGCAGGTTGTCCCAGAACGCGTCCACGCCGTCCGCGCCCGGAAAGCGCCCCGCCATCCCGACCACCGCCACCTCCAGCCCCGTGGGCGTGCGGGGGGCGCTGCTGTGCTCTGCCATCACTCGGCTTTCCTGTGGGAGATGTCCGTCCGTCATCCGCCGCGCCGGCGCCGCGCCGCCTCCAGCCGCCGCCCCACCGCGTCCTGCCGCACCTCGGCCCGGGCCTCGCCCTCCGCCACGGAGGGCGCCTCACCCCCGCCCTGCAGCCGCGCCGCCAGGGCCCGCACGGTGGGATACTGGAACAGCTCCACGAGCGGCACGTCGCGCCCCAGCTCGCCCGCCAGCCGCGCCTGCAGCCGCAGCAGCAGCAGCGAGTGCCCGCCCAGGTCGAAGAAGTTGTCCTCCACCCCCACCTCGTCCACGCCCAGCAGTCCGGCCCAGAGCGCCGCCAGCCGCGCCTCCAGGTCCGTCCCCGGCGCCAGCCGGCGCTCCCCCTCCGCCGCCGCGGGGGGCGCGGGAAGGGCGCGGCGGTCCAGCTTGCCGTTGGGCGTCAGGGGAAGGGCGTCCAGCCCCACCACCTGCCCCGGGACCATGTAGTCCGGGAGGGTGCGGCGCAGGTGCACCCGCAGCGCCTCCGCGTCCACCTCGCCCACGACGTAGGCCACGAGCCGCGCCCCGCCGGCGGCCCCGCGGACGGCCACGGCGCAGTCGCGCACGCCGGGGTGGCCGCGCAGGGCGGCCTCGATCTCCCCCGGCTCGATGCGGAAGCCCCGCACCTTGACCTGCTCGTCCATCCGCCCCAGGTACTCCAGCGTCCCGTCCGCCCTCCACCGCGCCCGGTCGCCCGTGCGGTACATCCGCGCCCCCGGCACGGGCGCGAACGGATCCGGGACGAAGCGCTCGGCCGTGAGCCCGGCGCGCCCCCGATAGCCGCGCGCCACCCCGGCGCCAGCGATGCACAGCTCCCCCGCCACTCCGGCCGGCCCGGCGCGGAGCCCCGCGTCCAGCACGTGGATGCGCGTGTTGGCGATGGGTCGGCCGATGGGCACCACGCCCTCGCCCGCTTCCACCGCGTGCGTGGCGGACCACACCGTCGTTTCCGTGGGCCCGTACAGGTTCACCAGCCCGCCGGGGAGGAGGGCCGTGATGCGTGCGGCCAGCCCGGCCGGCAGCGCCTCGCCGCCCAGCAGCACGCGCTGCAGCCCGGCGAGCCCTTCCCCGCCCGTCTCGTCCAGCACGGCCGCCGCCAGCGAGGGGGTGCACTGCAGGTGGGTGACGCCGTGGCGGCGGATCTGCCGGGGGAGCGTCTCGTCGCCGCGCGCCTGCCCCAGGTCGGGGAGGATGACGACGCGAAAGCCGCGGGCGAGCGTCCACAGCAGCTCCAGCACGTGGATGTCGAAGCTCACGCGCGTCACGGCCAGCCAGGTGCCGGGGATCGTCCCCCCCACCCGCTCGTCCATCCCGGCGAAGAAGCTGGTCACGTTGGCGTGCGTCACCTGCACGCCCTTGGGCCGGCCGGTCGATCCCGAGGTGTAGATGACGTACGCCGCGTTGTCCGCCTCCACCCCCGTCCGCGGCGCCTCCGCCGGGGCCGCCGCGACCGCCGCCGCGTCCCCCTCCACGTCCACGATCCGCACGTCCGCGCCGTGGAACCGGCCGCGGAGGGCGGCGCTCGTCAGGAGCAGCGAGGTGCCGGAATCCGCCAGCATGAAGGCCACGCGGTCCGCCGGGTACGCGGGGTCCAGGGGGACGTACGCCGCGCCGGCCTTGAGCACGGCCAGGAGCGCGACCACCATCCCCGCGGAGCGCTCCAGGCACACCCCCACCCGCGCCTCCGGCCCCGCGCCCAGGTGGACCAGGTGCTGCGCCAGCCGGTTGGCCCGCCGCTCCAGCTCCGCGTAGGACACGGACTCCTCGCCGAAGATGAGGGCCGCGGCGTCCGGCGTGCGCGCCGCCTGGGCAGAGATCACCCGGTGGACCCGGCGCTCGTCCGGGAGCGGGGCGTCCGTGCGGTTCCACGCCGCCAGCCGCGCCCGTTCTCCGTCGTCCAGCAGGCCGATCTGTGAGATGCGCCGCGCGGGGTGCTCCGCCACGGCGGCCAGCAGCACGCGGTAGTGCTCCAGCAGCTGGTCCATGGTGGCCGCGTCGAAGAGCTCCGCGCGGTAGGCCAGCGAGCCCACCATCACCTCGCCCTCCTCGGCCACGGTCAGGCTCAGGTCGAACTTGGCCGCCGCGCTCCCCGCGTCCACTGCCTGCGCCCGCAGCGGGCCCAGGTGCAGGGCCTCGCGCGCCGTGTTCTGCAGGGTGAACAGCACCTGGAAGAGGGGCGTGTGGCTCAGCGAGCGCTCGGGGTGCAGCTCCTCCACCAGCTTTTCGAACGGCACGTCCTGGTGCCCGTAGGCGCCCAGCGTGGACTCGCGGACGCGGGCCAGCAGTCCGCGGAAGTCCGGGTCGCCGGACAGGTCCGTGCGCAGGACGAGCGTGTTCACGAAGAAGCCGATCAGCCCCTCCGTCTCCAGCCGCGTCCGCCCCGCGATGGGGGTGCCCACGCTCACGTCGTGGACCCCGGCGTAGCGGCCCAGGAGCGCCTGCCACGCGGCCAGCAGGACCATGAAGAGCGTGGCGCCCTCCTTCCGGGCCAGCTCGCGCAGGGCGGCCGCCGTGGCGTCCGGCACCCGCAGGGCGCGCCGCCCCGCCGCCTCGCCCTGCACCAGCGGGCGGGGGCGGTCCGTGGGCAGCTCCAGCAGGGGCGGCGCCCCCGCCAGCGCCTGGCGCCACCAGGCGATCTGCGCGTCCAGCACGTCGCCCGCGAGCCTGGCGCGCTGCCACGCCGCGAAGTCGCCGTACTGCACGGGCGGCTCGGCCAGGGGCGAGGGCTCGCCCTGGGCAAACGCGTTGTAGAGGGCGGATACCTCGCGGACGAGCACGCCCATGCTCCACCCGTCGCTGGCCACGTGGTGCATGGTGAACGACAGGGCCCACGCCTCGTCCTCCAGCCGCGCCAGCGCCACGCGGAGCGGCGGCTCCGACGCCAGGTCGAAGGGGCGCGCCGCCTCGTCCGCGGCCTGCTTGCGCGCCGCGGCCTCGCGGGCGTCCGGCGCCAGGTGGCGCAGGTCCGTTAGGGGCACGGGGACGGGCGCGGGCGGAGCCACCACCTGCACGGGCTCGCCGCCGCGCAGCCGGAAGGTCGTCCGCAGCACCTCGTGGCGGCGCACCAGCTCCGCCAGGGCCCGCTCCAGCGCGGGGACGTCCAGGGCACCCCACAGCTTCAGCGCCACGGGGATGTTGTAGGTGGCCTGCCCCGGCCGCAGCTGCTCGATGAACCACAGCCGCTGCTGCGCGAACGAGAGGGGGAGCCCGTCGCCGCGGGGGACGGGGACCAGCGGAGGCGCGGCCGCGGGCTGCCCGCCGCGGGCCAGGGCCTCCACGCGCAGGGCCAGCCCCGCCACCGTGGGCGCCTCGAAGAGGGCGCGGACGGGAAGCTCCGCCGCGAACACCTCGCGGACGCGCGACGCCACCCGCGTGGCCAGCAGCGAGTGCCCGCCCAGCTCGAAGAAGTTGTCCGTGGCGCCCACGCGCTCCACGCCCAGCACCTCCGCCCAGATCCCCGCCAGCACCTCCTCCGCCGGCGTGCGGGGCGCGACGTGCTCCGCCTCGGCCGACACGTACTCCGGCGCGGGGAGCGTCTTCGGGTCCACCTTTCCCGTGGCCGTGTCCGGCAGCGACTCCAGCCGCACGAAGGCGCTGGGCACCATGTACTCCGGCAGCTCCCCCCGCAGGTACTCGCGCAGGGCGGCCGGCTCCGCGTCCGACACCACGTACGCCACGAGCCGCCGGTCGCCCGGCACGTCTTCCCGGACGACGACGATGGCGCCGGAGACCGCGTCGTGGCGGCGGAGCACGGCCTCGATCTCCCCCAATTCCACCCGGTAGCCGCGCACCTTCACCTGGTTGTCCGTGCGTCCCAGGATCATCAGGTTGCCGCCGTCCATCCACCGCGCCCGGTCGCCCGTGCGGTACATCCGGTCGCCGCCGCCCGCGAAGGGATCGGGGACGAACTTCTCCGCGGACAGTCCCGGCCGCCCCAGGTAGCCCCGCGCCACGCCCACGCCGCCGATGTACAGCTCGCCCGGCACGCCGATGGGGGCCGGCTGCAGGTGCGCATCCAGCACGTAGAAGGTGAGGTTGGCGATGGGCCCGCCCACGGGGACGGGGCCGTGGCGGTGCACCCCGTTCGGCAGCACGTACGCCGAGCAGCCCACGACCGTCTCCGTGGGGCCGTACTCGTTCATCAGCCGCACGCCGGGCGCGTTCTCCTGCCACCAGACGGTCGGCTCGGCGGGGAGGAAGTCCGCGCCGATCACCAGGGTGGCGGCGGCGGCCCGCGCCTGCTCGGGGGACAGGAGGGGCGTCAGCAGCGACAGGTGCGTGGGGGTGATCTTGATCAGCCCGTAGCGCGGCCCCTCACGAAGCGCCTGCGCCAGCGCCTCCACCGCGTTCTCCTCGGGGAGAAAGTGGACGGGGTGCCCGGCGAAGAGCGGCAGGAGGTTGGTGATGGTGAGATCGACGGCCATGGACGAGAACACGGGCGCGCCGTTCCCCGCGTCCGTCCCGTACGCCTGCATCCCCCAGTGGATGTAGTTGCACACGCCCCGGTGGTGCATGGCCACGCCCTTGGGCCGGCCCGTGGACCCCGACGTGTAGATGACGTACGCCAGGTTCTCCGGCCCCACCCCGCTCACGGGCGCCCCGTCGCCGTCCGCGCGGACGCGGGGCCAGTAGTGGTCCACGCAGACGATGCGGACGCGGGCATCCACGGGCATCCGCTCCCGCAGCCGCTCCTGCGTCAGCAGCACACGGACGGCGGAATCGCCCAGCACGTAGGCGATGCGCTCCACGGGGTGGCCGGGATCCACGGGGACGTAGGCGCCGCCGGCCTTCATCACCCCCAGGATGGCGGACATCATCTCCAGCCCGCGCTCCAGGCACAGCCCCACGCGCACCTCCGGCCCCACGCCCAGGCGGCGCAGGTGGTGGGCGAGGCGGTTGGCCTGCGTATCCACCTCGCGATAGGTGAGCGCGTGCCCGCCGAACGTCAGGGCCACGGCGTCCGGCGTGCGCGCCGCCTGCGCCTCGAACAGCTCGTGGATGCAGCCCTCCGCGGGGAACGGGGCCGCCGTGGCGTTCCACTCCTCCACCACCGTGCGGCGCTCCGCCTCGTCCATGAGGGTGAGGGCGGACAGGGGGCGATCCACGCGCTCGGCCACCTGCGCCAGGATGCGCGCCAGGTGCCCCAGCATCCGCCCGGTCGTGGCCGCGTGGAAGCGGTTCTCGTCGTACGCCAGGCGCAGGTACAGGCGGTGCCCCGGCGCGGCCGTGAGGGAGAGCGGATACGTGGTCCACTCCACGGCCCGCCCGCGCGTGACCCGCACCTGCGCGGCCGTCCCCTCCGCGGCGGCGCCGCCGGCGTGCTCCACGGGATAGTTCTCGAAGACGAACTGGCTCTCGAACAGGGGCGTGCCGCGGGGGACGTCGCTCCACCCCTGCACCTGCACCAGGGGCGCGTACTCGTACTCGCGCGCCTCCGCCTGCGCCCGCTGCAGCTCCGCCAGCCAGGCGCCCACCCGCGCGTCCCCCCGCACCCGCATCCGCACGGGAAGGGTGTTGATGAACAGCCCCACCATCTCCTCCACGCCGTCCAGCGCCGCCGGCCGCCCGGACACCGTGTTGCCGAAGACGACGTCCTCCTCGCCGCTGTAGCGCGACAGGAGCAGCCCCCAGGCGCCCTGCACGACGGTGTTCAGCGTCACCTGCGCCTGCCGCGCCGTCTCTTCCAGCCGCTGCGTGAGCTCCGCCGGCAGCTCGATGGAGCGGCGCGCGTGGCGGGGCTCGGCGCCGTCGCCGGCCGTGCGGTCCGCGGGGAGCGGCGTGGCGGCCGTGAAGCCGCCCAACACGCCCCGCCAGAACGACTCCGCCGCCGCGGGGTCCTGCCGCCCCAGCCAGGCGATGTAGTCGCGGTAGGGCCGCACGCGCGGCAGCTCCAGGGGCTCCCCCGTGGTGAGCGCGCCGTACACGCGGAACACCTCGCTGCGCAGCCGGAACGACGCCCAGCCGTCCAGCAGCAGGTGGTGCTGGTTCCAGGCGATCCACCACGCGTCGTCCGCGGCGCGAAAGAGGGCGCAGCGCAGCAGGGGCGCCTCGTCCAGCGCGAAGCCCCGCGCGCGGTCCTCCGCCATGTAGCGCTCCAGCGCCGCCTCCTGCTCCGCGTCCGGCAGGTGGCGCCAGTCCTCCACCCGCCACGGCACCTCCACGGCGGCCTCCACCCGCTGGTGCGCGCGCCGCACGCCCTGGGTGACGAACGACGTCCGCAGCACGGCGTGGCGGGCGACCACCCGGGCCCAGGCGCGCTGCAGCAGCCCCGGGTCCAGGGGGCCCTCCAGCCGCTGCGCCGTCTGCACCTGGTACGCCTGGGCGCCGCCGCCGTACAGGGCGTGGAAGAGCAGCCCTTCCTGCAGGGGGGACAGGGGATACAGGTCCTCCACCCGCCGCCCGGCCGTGAGGGCGTCCAGCTCCCCCTGCGTCACCTCGGCGAGCGGAAAGTCCGACGGCGTGCAGCCGCCCGCGCCCGCCCGCCGGCAGTGGGCCACCAGCCCGCGCAGGGCGGCCAGGTAGTCCGCGGCCACCCGCTCGATGGTCTCGCGGCGGTGCGTGCCCTCGTCGTAGGTCCAGCTGAGCTGCAGCCCACCGCCCGCCACGCTGCCGTTCACGGCGAGCGGAAAGTGGCGCAGGTTCTCCGCGGCCGAGTCGCGCCCCTGGGGGCCGGCGGCAAAGCGAAAGCGCTCGGCCACGGCCATCCCCTGGTCGAACTGGCCCAGGTAGTTGAAGGAGATCTCCGGCTCCGGCTGGGCGGCCAGCGCCGTCCGCACCTCATCCCCGCCCCGGTAGCGCAGCACGCCGTAGCCGATGCCCCGCGTGGGGACGGCCCGCAGCTGCTCCTTGACCCGCTTGAGGCGCGCGTCGGCGTCCGCCGCGCCGTCCACGTCCAGCACGACGGGGTACACGCTCGTGAACCATCCCACGGTGCGGGTCAGGTCCATCCCCTCCGCCACCTCTTCCTCGCGGCCGTGGCCCTCCAGCGCCAGGCGGATGCGGGGCGTGCCCGTCCACGCGCCCACGGCCTCGGCCAGGGCGCAGAGGAGCACGTCGTTGATCTGCGTGCGGTAGGCGGCGGGCACCTCCTGCAGCAGGGCGCGCGTCTCGTCCGCGTCCAGCCGCACGACGACGCTCCGCGCGCCGCCCACCGTCCGCCCGCCCTGGCCGTCCACGGGAAGGGGGGCCACGCCGTCCGCGCCCTGCGCCAGCCAGTACGCCGCCTCCGCCCCCAGCGCCTCCGACGCGGCGTACCCGTCCAGCGCCTGGGACCACTGGCGGTACGACGTCGTCTTGGGGCCCAGGTCCACGGGCTCGCCGCGCTGCAGCTGCGCGCACGCCTGCTCCAGGTCCTCGCGCAGGATGCGCCAGCTGACGCCGTCCACGACCAGGTGGTGGAGGATGAGCAGCAGCACGCGCCCCCGCGGCCCCCGGTCGAAGCAGACGGCGCGCCCCAGGGGGCCGTGCTCCAGGTCCAGGCTCGTCTGCCGCGCCTGGGCGATTTCGCCCTGCGCGCGGTCCTGCTCCGCCGGCGCCATCCCGGACAGGTCGATGCGCTCCAGCTGGATGCCCGCGGCGTCCGCGTGCGACTGCTCCCACCCGGACGCCGTCCGCCGGAAGCGCAGGCGCAGGGCGTCGTGGTGCTCAGCCACGGCGGGGAGGGCGGCGGCCAGGGCGTCGTCCGACACGGACGCGTCCACCTCCAGGAGCACGGACTGGTTGTGGTGCGCGGGCGCGGGCTGGTCCTGCTCCAGGAACCACGCCTGGATGGGCGTGGGCTTCACGGTGCCCGCCACACGCCCCTGGTCCGGCTTCGGGGCGTCCGCGGCCGCGCGCTGGTTGGCCACCGCCGCCAGGGCGCCGATGGTGGGGTGCTCGAACATCTGCCGGGGGGTGATCTCCACCCCCGCGCGGCGGGCCCGCGACGCCACCTGAATGCAGAGGATGCTGTCGCCGCCCAGCTCGAAGAAGTTCTCCCCCACCCCCACGCGCTCCAGCCGCAGCACCTCCGCCCAGATCCCCGCCAGCGCCTCTTCCACCGGCGTGCGGGGGGCCACGTAGCGGTCTTCCTTCGCCGCCAGGTCGGGCGCGGGGAGGGCCTTGGTGTCCAGCTTGCCGGCGGGCGTGAGCGGCAGGGCATCCATCCCCACGAACGCCGCGGGGACCATGTACTCGGGCAGGCTGCGCCGCAGGTGGGCCCGCAGCGCCTCCGCGTCCGCATCCCCCACCACGTAGGCCACGAGCCGCTTTTCCCCCGGCGCGTCCTCGCGGACCACCACGCGGGCCTCGCGGACGTCCCCGTGGGCGGAGAGCACGCTCTCGATCTCCCCCGGCTCGATGCGAAATCCGCGGATCTTGACCTGCGCGTCCAGCCGGCCCACGAACTCCAGCGCGCCGTCCGCCGTCCACCGCAGCCGGTCGCCCGTGCGGTACATCCGCGCGCCCGGCTCCGCCGCGAAGGGATCGGGGACGAAGCGCTCCGCCGTCAGGCCGGGCCGGTCCAGGTAGCCCCGGACGACGCCCGCGCCGCCCACGTACCCCTCGCCGGGAACGCCCAGGGGCGCCGGCTCCAGCCGCGCATCCAGCACGTAGATCCGCTGGTTCCCCGTCGGCCGTCCCACGGAAACCGTGAGCGCGTCGTCCGCCACCGCTTCGACGGTCTCGTACGAGCACCACGCCGTCGTCTCCGTGGGGCCGTACATGTGCAGCAGGCGCTGGGGCTTGCCGGCCTTCAGCACGCGCCGCACGCTGTCCGCGTCCACGGCCTGCCCGCCGAACAGCACCTCGCGCAGGGGGGCGAAGATGTCCGGCTGCTCGCGCGACAGCTGGTTCAGCAGCGCCGTCGTCTGGTAGAGCGTCGTGATCCGCTCCGCCCGCAGCAGGTCGCGGAGCGCGGGCGGGGACAGGAGGACGTCGCGGGGGATGCCCACGAGCGTCGCCCCGTTCAGCAGCGCACCCCAGGTCTCGAAGGCGAGCGCATCGAACGAGGCGTTGGAGGCCTGCGCGATCCGGTCGCCGGGGCCGAGCTGGACGTAGTCCGTATCCACGACGAGCTGGACGACGTTGCCGTGGCCCACCATCACCCCCTTGGGCCGCCCCGTGGATCCGCTGGTGTAGACGATGTACGCCAGGTTCTCCGCCGTGGCGCCGCTGACGACGGGCCCGGCGGATTCCGCGGCCAGGGCGGCGGCGGATTCATCCAGCAGCACCAGGGGGACGTCCACATCCATCACGACGTCCCCGTGCTCCAGCCGGGTGACCAGCACGCGCGCGGCGCTGTCCGCCAGCATGAGCCGCAGCCGCTCCGCCGGGTAGCCGGGGTCCAGGGGGACGTAGCATCCGCCCGCCTTGAGGATGGCGAGGAGGGAGACGATCAGCTCCGCGCCCCGCTCCAGCAGCACGCCCACGCGCGCGTCCGGCCCCACGCCGTGGCGGCGGAGGTGGTGGGCGAGACGGTTGGCCCGCGCGTCCAGCTCCGCGTACGTCAGCGCGAGCCCGTCCCACAGGAGCGCGGGGGCGTCCGGCCGGGCGCGGACCTGCGCCTCGAAGCGCTCGTGGATGCAGATGCCGCGGGGAAACGGGCGGTCGGTGTGGTTCCACGCATCCACCAGCATCCCCCGCTCGTCCCCGTCGATGAGCTGGATGCGGGACAGGCGGACGTCGGGATGGGCGGCGGCCTGCTCCAGCACGCGCACCAGCTGCCGCGCCATCCGCTCGATGGTGGCGCCGTCGAACAGCTCCGCGCGGTAGACGATGGACCCGCCGATGCGCCCGCCCGCCTCGCCCATGGCCAGGCTCAGGTCGAACTTGGCGGTCTCGTCCGTGGAGCCGGCGCCCGCGACCTCCACGGCGCCCAGGCGCAGCGACGCCTGCACGGGGGGCTGCAGGGAGAACGCCACCTGGAAGACGGGATGGCTGGCCGCGCCCCGCTCCGGCTGCAGCTCGTCCACCAGCTTGTCGAAGGGGAGCTCCTGGTGCGCCTGGGCGCCCAGCACCGCCTGCCGCACGCGCCCCACGAGGGCGCGGTAGGTGGGATCGCCGGACAGGTTCGTGCGCAGGGCCAGCATGTTGACGAAGAAGCCGATCAGGTTCTCCGTCTCCAGCCGCGAACGCCCGGCCACCGGCGTGCCCACGACGACGTCGTCCCCCCCGGACCAGCGCGCCAGCAGCAGCTGCCAGGCGCCCAGCAGGGTCATGAACAGCGTGGCCCCCTCGCCCCGGGCCAGCGCCCGCAGCGCCTCCGACGCCTCCGCCGACAGGGCGAACGACCGGTGTTCGGCCCGCGTCCCGGCCACGGCGGCGCGGGGGCGGTCCGTGGGGAGCTCCAGCAGGGGCGGCGCGCCGGCCAATTGCCCGCGCCAGTAGTCCAGGTGCTGCTCCAGCACGGGGCCCGTGAGCCAGCCGCGCTGCCACGCCGCGTAGTCCGCGTACTGGATGGGAAGCGGGGGGAGCGCCGGCTCGCGCCCCTCCGCGAAGGCCGAGTACAGCTCCGACAGCTCGCGGACGAGCACGTCGCGCGACCACCCGTCGCTCACGATGTGGTGGGTGGTGAAGAGCACCGTCGTGTCCGCGTCGCCCATCCGCAGGACGGAGACGCGCAGCAGGGGGCCCGTGGCCAGGTCGAAGGGGCGCGCCGCCTCGTCCCGGGCCAGCCGCGCGGCCTGCGCCTCGCGCTCCGCCTCGGGGAGGGCGCGCAGGTCCGTCACGGCGGGCTCCACGGGGCCGGCGGGGAGCACCCGCTGCACGGGGGCGCCGTCCACGGCGGGGAACACCGTGCGCAGCGTCTCGTGGCGGCGCACCAGGGCCGTCAGGGCGCGCCCCAGCACCTCCACGTCCAGGGCGCCGCGCAGGCGCAGGGCGTGGGGCTGGTTGTAGGCCACGCTGGCCGGGTCCATCTGCTGCACCACCCACAGGCGGTGCTGGGCATAGGAGAGGGGGAACGAGTCGCCCCGCTGCGCCTTTTTCGCCAGCTTCTCGGCGATCAGGCGGCGCTTCTCCTCCAGCGACAGCACGGCGGGTCCCGCGGACGTCTGGCTCACGATCCCTGCTCCTCTTCCATCTCTTCGGCGGAAAGGCCGGCCAGCAGCCGGTCCAGCTCGTCCTCCGTCAGGTCGTCCACCCCCGCCAGCACCGTCTCGGCCCGCGCCGCCGCCACGATGGGGGCCGGCGCCGCCGCCTGCGCCGCGGCTCCCTCCACCGCCCGGGCGAACCCCGCCAGCGTGGGATGCTCGTACAGGGCGCGCAGGGGCACCTCGGGTCCGAACGCCTCGCGCACCCGGAACACCATCCGCACGGCCAGGAGCGAGTGCCCGCCCAGGCCGAAGAAGTCGTCGTGGACGCCCACGCGCTCGCGCCCCAGGAGCTGGGCCCAGATCTCCGCCAGCGCCGCCTCCGCCGGGGTGCGGGGGGCCGTGTACGCCTCCCCCTCCGCCTCCGGATCCGGAAGGGCGCGGCGGTCCACCTTGCCGTTGGGGGTCAGGGGGAGCCGGTCCAGCACCGTGACGGTGTTGGGCACCATGTACTCCGGCAGCCGCTCGCGCAGGAACGCCCGCAGGGCCGACGATCCCGGGGCCGCGGCGCCCTCGCCCGCCACCACGTAGGCGGCCAGGGCGCGGTCCTCCGCCGCGCTCCCCCGCGCCACGACGACGGCGTCCACGAGGGCCGGGTGCTCCAGCAGGGCCGCCTCCACTTCGCCCGGCTCCACGCGGAAGCCGCGCACCTTGAGCTGAAAGTCCACCCGCCCCACGAACTCCAGGGAGCCGTCCGCCGTCCACCGGCCACGGTCGCCGGAGCGGTACATCCGCGCCCCCGGCACGCCCCAGAAGGGGTCGGGGAGAAAGCGCTCGGCGGAGAGCGCGGCGCGGTTCAGGTAGCCGCGGGTGACGCCCACCCCCGCCATGTAGACCTCGCCCGCCACGCCCGCGGGGACGGGGTTCAGGGCGGGATCCAGCACGTACAGCCGCGCGTTGGCGATGGGCCTGCCCACGGGGGGCGGCAGGGGCCCGGGCTCGCAGCGGTGAAAGGTGCAGCGGACGCTGTGCTCCGTGGCCCCGTAGCCGTTGAAGAAGCGGCGCCCCGGCGCCCAGCGGGCCACCAGCTCCGCGCTGCAGCTTTCCCCGCCCGACATCACCGATTCCAGCGCCGGCAGCTCGGCGGCGGGGGTCACGGCCAGGGCGGAGGGGGTGATCTTGAGGTGCGTCACCCGCTCTTCCCGCAGCAGCTCCACCAGCCCCGGCCCCGGCGTCATGGCGTCGCGCGAGGCGACCACCAGCGTGGCCCCGGAGCAGAGCGTGGTGAACACGTCCAGCACGGACGCGTCGAAGTGCAGGGGGGCGAAGAGCAGCACCCGCGACCCCGGGCGGATGCCGTAGATGCGGATGTACGCCGTGGCGGAGTTGCACACGCCGCGGTGCTCCACCCCCACCCCCTTGGGGCGCCCCGTGGAGCCGGAGGTGTAGATGACGTACGCCAGGTTCCGTGCGACGGCGCCCGTCTCCGGCCGCGTCTCCGGGAACCCGGCCAAATCCACCTCCCCCGCGCGGAGCACGGGCGGGCCGTCCGCCGGGAGGGCGTCCGTCCCCGCGGGCCCGGCGAGGACCAGGCGGGCGCCGGAATCCTCCAGCATCCACGCCAGCCGGTCCGCCGGGCTCCCCGTGTCCAGCGGGACGTATGCGCCGCCGGCCTTGAGCACGGCCAGCAGCGCCACGATCATCTCCGCGGACGGGTCCAGGTGCAGGGCCACGCGGGTCTCCGGGCCCACGCCTCGGGCCCGCAGCGCGTGCGCCAGCCGGTTGGCCGCGCGGTCCAGCTCGCCGTAGGTCAGCGTCGTTCCCTCCGCGGACACGGCCTGCGCGTGGGGATTTTGCCGCACCTGCGCCTCGATGAGCGCGTGCAGGCAGACGTCGTCCGGGAACGGGGCCTCCGTGTCGTTCCACGCGTCCAGCACCTGCGCGCGCTCCGCCCCGGCCAGCAGCTGCAGGGTGGAGACGGGCGCGTCCGCGTCGGCCACGGCCTGCTCCAGCAGCAGCCGCAGGTGGTCCACCATCCGCGCGGCCGTGGGGCGGTCGAAGAGGTCCGTGGCGTACGACAGCGCGCCGCGCACCCCCTGCGGCGTCTCCACGCAGGTCAGGGTCAGGTCGAACTTGATGGTGTCCAGCGGCGCCTCGCCGCCGATGACGCGCAGCCCGTCCAGCGGCGCGGCGGATGCGTCCGCGCCGGGGCGGCCGGCGCTCTGCAGGGTGAAGACGACCTGGAAGAAAGGCGAGCGGTTCAGCGAGCGCTCCGGCTGCAGCTCCGCCACCAGCTTTTCGAAGGGCAGCTCCTGGTGCTCGAAGGCGCCCAGCGTCGTTTCGCGCGCGCGCCGCACGGCGTGGCGGAACGAGGGGTCGCCGCCCAGGTCCGTGCGCAGCACCAGGTTGTTCACGAAGAACCCGATGAGCCCCTCCGTCTCCCCCCGGCCGCGGCCGGCCACGGGGGTGCCCACGACCACGTCGTCCGTCCCCCCGTACCGGGCCAGCAGCGTCTGCCACCCGGCCAGCAGCACCATGAACAGCGTCGCGCCCTCCTCGCGCGCCAACCCCCGCAGCCCCTCCTGCAGGGCGAGCGGAAAGGCGATGGGCACGCGCGCGCCGCGAAAGCTGCGCGCGGCGGGGCGCGGGCGGTCCGCCGGCAGCTCCAGCACCTCCGGCGCGCCCGCCAGGCGGTCGCGCCAGTAGCCCAGCTGCGCCTCAAGCATGGGGCCCTGCAGCTGCCGGCGCTGCCACACGGCGTAGTCCGCGTACTGCACGGGCAGCTCCGGCAGGGGCGACGGGGCCCCCTGGCGGAAGGCGCCGTAGAGGACGACGGCCTCGCGGGAAAGGACGTCCATGCTCCACCCGTCGCTCACCACGTGGTGCATGGCCAGCAGCAGCACGTGGTCGTCCTCCGCCACGCGGAGGAGCGTGGCGCGAAAGAGGGGGCCCGCCGCCAGGTCGAACGGGCGGCCGGCCTCCTCCGCCGTCCGGCGCCGCACCGCCTCGTCCCGCGCCGCTCCGTCCAGGACGGACAGGTCCTCCACGGGAAGATGGAAGCCGGCGAAGGGCGCGATCACCTGTACGGGGGAACCCCCGGCGTCCGCGAAGACGGTGCGCAGGGCCTCGTGGCGGCGCACCACCTCGCCCAGGGCGCGCTCCAGGGCGGGGACGTCCAGCGCGCCCCCCAGCCGCAGGGCCGCGGGGACGTTGTACGCGGTGTCCCCCGGCTGCAGCCGGTCCAGGAACCACAGCCGCTCCTGGGCGAACGAGAGCGGCAGGGGCCCCGTCCGCTCCACGGGGACGACGGGGGGAAGGACGGGGACGCCGGCGCGGCGGATCGCCTCCACCCGCTCCGCCAGCTGGGCCACGGTGGGTCCCTCGAACAGCGCGCGCAGGGGCAGCTCCACCCCGAACGCCTCGCGGATGCGCGACACCAGGCGCGTGGCCAGCAGCGAGTGCCCGCCCAGCTCGAAGAAGCCGTCGTGCACGCCCACGCGGTCCACGTGCAGCACGCCGGCCCACGTCTCCGCCAGCACCTCCTCCACGGGGGTGCGGGGGGCCACGTAGCGCGCTTCCCCGCCCTCCAGCGCCGGCGCGGGGAGCGCCCGCACGTCCAGCTTGCCGCTGGGCGTCAGGGGCAGCCGGTCCACCGTGACGAACGCGGCCGGGAGCATGTACTCCGGCAGCCCGCGGCGCAGGTGGGCCCGCAGCGATTCCCCATCCACCGCTCCGACGACGTAGGCGACGAGGCGCGGCTCGCCCGGCGCGTCCTCGCGGACGACGACGCGGGCCTCGCGCACGTCGCCGTGGGCCGTAAGGGCGCTCTCGATCTCCCCCGGCTCGATGCGGAAGCCGCGGATCTTGACCTGCGCGTCCAGCCGGCCCAGGAACTCCAGCGTTCCCTCCGCCGTCCAGCGCAGCCGGTCGCCCGTCCGGTACATCCGCGCGCCGGGCTCGGCCGCGAACGGATCGGGGACGAAGCGCTCCGCCGTGAGGGCGGGGCGGTCCAGGTAGCCGCGGACGATCCCCGCGCCGCCCACGTACGCCTCGCCGGGGATGCCGGCGGGAGTGGGCCCCAGGGCCCCGTCCAGCACGTAGATCCGCTGGTTCCCCGTCGGCCGGCCGACGGAGACGGTAAGCGCGTCCTCCGCGACATCCTCGACCGTCTCGTAGGAGCACCAGGCCGTCGTCTCCGTGGGGCCGTACATGTGGAGGAGGCGCCGCGGCCTGCCGTTGCGGAGGATGCGGCGGACGCTGTCCGCGTCCACGGCCTGCCCGCCGAACAGCACCTCGCGCAGGGGGGCGAAGAGGTCCGGCTGCTCGCGCGACAGCAGGTTCAGCAGCGCCGTCGTCTGGTACAGCGTCGTGATCCCCTCCGCCCGCACGAAGCCGTGCAGGGCGGACGAAAGGAGGACGTCGCGGGGGATGCCGACGAGCGTCGCGCCGTTCAGCAGCGCGCCCCAGGTCTCGAAGGCGAGCGCGTCGAACGAGGCGTTGGAGGCCTGCGCCACGCGGTCGCCGGGGGCCAGCTGCACGTAGTCCGTCCCCACGACCAGCTGGACGACGTTGCGGTGGCTCACCATCACGCCCTTGGGGCGGCCGGTGGATCCGCTCGTGTAGACGACGTACGCCAGGTTCTCCGGCGCGGCGCCGCCCTGGACCGCCTCGGCCGATTCCGCCGCGATGGCATCGGCATCCGCGTCCAGGGCCAGCACGGCCAGCCCGTCCGCATCCACCACACCCGCGTGCTCCGTGCGGGTGACAAGCACGCGCGCGGCGCTGTCCGCCAGCATCAGCCGCAGCCGCTCCGGCGGGTAGCCGGGGTCCAGGGGGACGTAGCATCCGCCCGCCTTCAGGACGGCCAGGATGGAGACGATGAGCTCCGCGCCGCGCTCCAGCAGCACGCCCACGCGCACGTCCGGCCCCACGCCCCGGCGGCGGAGCGCGTGCGCCAGGCGATTGGCCCGCGCGTCCAGCTCCGCGTAGGACAGATGGAGATCATCCCACGCGAGCGCGGGAGCGTCGGGCCGGGCGCGGACCTGCTCCGCGAAGCGCTCGTGCAGGCACACGTCGCGGGGAAAGTCGCGGTCCGTGCGGTTCCATTCCTCCGTCACCCGGCTCCGCTCGTCGCCGTCCATCAGCCGCAGGGCGGAGAGTCGCGCGTCGGCGTCCTCCGCCGCCTGGGCCAGGATGCGCTCCAGGTGCCGCGCCATCCGCTCCGTCGTGGCGGGGCGGAACAGGTCCGTGCGGTACTCCAGCGCGCCGCCCACGCCCCCCGCGTGCGCCGTCAGGTCCAGCGTCAGGTCGTAGCGCGTGGTGTCGGAGCCGGACTCCACCCCGCGGACGCGCAGCCCCGTGGCCGTGCCGCCCGCCCCGCCGTCCGCGTTCTGCAGGGTGAAGACGACCTGGAAGAGGGGCGAGTGGCTCAGGGAGCGCTCCGGCTGCAGCTCCTCCACCAGCCGTTCGAAGGGGACGTCCTGGTGCTCCCAGGCGCCCAGGGTCACGTCGCGCACGCGGCGCAGCACCTCGCGGAAGGCCGGGTCGCCGCCCAGGTCCGTGCGCAGCACCAGCGAGTTGACGAAGAAGCCCACCAGCTCCTCCGTCTCGCGCCGCGCGCGCCCGGCCACGGGGGTGCCCACCACCACGTCGGCGGTCCCCGCGTACTTGCCGAGCAGCACCTGGAAGGCGGCCAGCAGCGTCATGTACAGCGTGGCGCCCTCGCGGCGCCCCAGCGCCTGCAGCCCGTCCAGGAGGGCGCGCGGCAGGGCCACGGGCGCGCGGGCGCCGCGAGAGCCCTGCACGGCGGGGCGCGGATGGTCCGTGGGCAGCTCCAGCAGGGCCGGGGCGTCCGCCAGGCGGGCGCGCCAGTACGCCAGCTGCCCCTCCAGCGCCGCCCCCTGCAGCTGCCGGCGCTGCCACACGGCATAGTCCGCGTACTGCACGGGGAGCGCGGGAAGGACGGGGTCCCGCCCCTCCGCGAAGGCCGCGTACAGCTCCGACAGGTCGCGGACGAGGATTCCCTGGCTCCACCCGTCCGTCACCACGTGGTGCATCCCCAGCAGCAGCACGTGCTCGTCGTCCGCCAGGCGCAGGAGCACGGCGCGAAAGAGGGGGCCCGCGGCCAGGTCGAACGGACGCGCGGCCTCTTCCCGCGCCCGGCGCAGGACGGCGGCCTCGCGCTCCGCCTCATCCATCCCCCCCAGGTCCTCCACGGGAAGCGTGAAGCCGGCGAAGGGAAGGATCACCTGCACGGGCGCGCCGCCGTCCTCGGCGAAGACGGTGCGCAGCGTCTCGTGGCGGCGCACGGTCTCGCCCAGGGCGCGCTCCAGCGCGGGGACGTCCAGCGCGCCGCCCAGCCGCAGGGCGGACGGCGTGTTGTAGAAGGCGCCGCCCGGCTGCAGGCGGTCCAGGAACCAGAGCCGCTCCTGCGCGAACGACAGCGGCAGGGGCTCCGCGCGGTCCACGGGGACCACGGGGGGGAGGATGGGAAGGCCGGCGCGGCGGATCTGCTCCACCCGCTCCGCCAGCCCCGCCAGGGTGGGCGCCTCGAACAGGGCCCGCAGGGGGAGCTCGGCGGCGAACACCTCGCGGATGCGCGACACCACGCGCGTGGCCAGCAGCGAGTGCCCGCCCAGGGCGAAGAAGTCGTCCGCGGCGCCCACGCGGTCCACCCGCAGCACCTCCGCCCAGATGGTGGCCAGCACGGCCTCCGCGGGCGTGCGCGGCGCCACGTACCGGTCCTCGCCGGACGCCATCTCCGGCGCGGGAAGGGCGCGGACGTCCAGCTTGCCGTTGGGCGTCAGGGGGAGCCGGTCCAGGGCCACGAACGCGCCGGGCACCATGTACTCCGGCAGGGTGCGCCGCAGGTGGGCGCGGAGCGCGTCGCCGTCCGCCTCCCCCGCCCCGCCGACCACGTAGGCCACCAGGCGCTGCTCCCCGGGCGCGTCCTCGCGCACGACCACGCGGGCCTCGCGCACGTCGGGGTGGGCGCCCAGGGCGCTCTCGATCTCCCCCGGCTCGATGCGGAAGCCGCGCACCTTGACCTGCGCGTCCAGCCGGCCCACGAACTCCAGCCGCCCGTCCGCCTTCCAGCGCAGCCGGTCGCCCGTGCGGTACATCCGCGCCCCGGGCTCCCCCGCGAAGGGATCGGGAACGAAGCGCTTCGCCGTCAGCGCCGGTCGATCGAGGTAGCCGCGGACGACGCCCGCGCCCCCCACGTACGCCTCGCCGGGGACGCCCAGGGGCGCGGGGGCGAGGACCGAATCCAGGACGTAGACGCGCTGGTTCCCCGTCGGCCGGCCGACGGAGACCGTGAGGGCGTTCTCCGCCACCTGCTCCACCGTCTCGTACGACGACCACGCCGTCGTCTCGGTGGGCCCGTACATGTGCAGCAGGCGTCCCGGCCGGCCGTGCTCCAGCACGCGCCGCACGCTCGCCGCGTCCACGGCCTGCCCGCCGAACAGCACCTCGCGCACGGTGGCGAACACGTCCGGCTGCTCGCCCGAGAGCTGGTTGAGGAGCGCCGTCGTCTGATAGAGCGTCGTGATCCGCTCCGCGCGCAGCAGGTCGCGGAGCGCGGGCGGGGACAGGAGGACGTCGCGGGGGATGCCCACGAGCGTCGCGCCGTTCAGCAGGGCGCCCCACGCCTCGAAAGCCAGCGCATCGAACGAGGCGTTGGATGCCTGCGCCACGCGGTCGCCCGGCGCGAGCTGCACGTAGTCCGTCCCCACGACGAGCTGGATGACGTGCCGGTGCGCCACCATCACCCCCTTGGGCCGGCCGGTCGATCCGCTCGTGTAGACGATGTACGCCAGGTTCTCCGCCGTGGCGCCGCTGCGGACGGGCTCGGCCGATTCCGCCGCGATGGCGTCCGCATCCCCGTCCAGCGACACCACGGGGATGCCCGCGTCCGCATCCATCATCCCCGCGTGCTCCGTCCGCGTCAGCAGCACGCGCCCGGCGCTGTCCGCCAGCATGAGCCGCAGCCGCTCGGGGGGATAGCCGGGGTCCAGGGGGACGTAGCATCCGCCCGCCTTGAGGATGGCGAGCAGGGAGACGATGAGCTCCGCCCCCCGCTCCAGCATCACCCCCACGCGGGCGTCCGGGCCCACGCCGTGGCGGCGGAGGTGATGCGCCAGGCGGTTGGCGCGCGCATCCAGCTCCGCGTACGACAGTGCCAGCCCCTCCCACAGGAGCGCGGGAGCGTCCGGCCGGGCGCGGACCTGGGCCTCGAAGCGCTCGTGGATGCAGACGTCGCGCGGAAAGTCGCGGTCCGTGCGGTTCCACGCCTCCACCACCAGCCGCCGCTCGTCCGCGTCCACCAGGCCAATGCGGGACAGGCGGACGTCCGGATTCGCCGCGGCCTGCTCCAGCACGCGCACCAGGTGGCGCAGCATCCGCGCGGCCGTCTCCCCCTCGAACAGGTCCGTCGCGTAGATGAGGGAGCCGCGCAGCCCGCCGCCGGCCGACTCGGCGATCCCCAGCGCCAGGTCGAACTGGGCCGTGTGCCGCTCCACGGCCACGCCGCGCACGGGGAGCCCGGCCCCCGCCCCGCCGACCGGGGGCGCGGGCTCCGTCGTGAACATCACCTGCACGAGGGGCGCGTGGCTCAGGCTGCGCTCCGGGCGCAGCTCCGCCACCAGCGATTCGAACGGCGTTTCCGCGTGCTCGAAGGCGCCCAGCGTCGTGGCGCGGACGCGGCGCAGGGTCTCGCGAAAGGCGGGGTCGCCCCCCAGGTCCGTGCGCAGGACGAGGGTGTTCACGAAGAAGCCGATGAGCCCCTCCGTCTCGCGCTGGCCGCGGCCGGAGACCGGCGTGCCCATCACCACGTCGTCCGTCCCCGCGTACCGCCCCAGGAGCACCTGGAAGGCGGCCAGCAGGACCATGAAGAGGGTCGCGTCCTCCGCGCGGGCCAGGGCCCGGAGGCGATCCGCCACGGCGGCGGGGACCTCGAAGGTTGCCATGGCCCCGCGGTACGACTGCACGGCCGGGCGCGGGTGGTCCGCCGGCAGCTCCAGCAGCGCCGGCGCCCCCGCCAGCCGCCCGCGCCAGTACGCCAGCTGCCCCTCCAGCGCCGCGCCGGAGAGCCGCGCGCGCTGCCACACGGCGTAGTCCCCGTACTGCACCTCCAGCGCGGGGAGCGCGGCCTCGCGCCCCTCCACCTCCGCCGCGTACAGGGCCGCCAGGTCGCGAAAGAGCACCCCCATGCTCCACCCGTCGCAGACGGCGTGGTGCAGGTTCACCAGCAGCACGTCGTCCTCCCCCGCGCGCAGCAGCCGGGGGCGGAACAGGGGGCCGGCGGACAGGTCGCACGGCTCCGCGCACTCCTCCGCCGCGCGGCGCAGCACCGCCGCCTCGCGGGCGGCGGGCTCCAGCGCGGACAGGTCTTCCACGGGAAGGGTGAAGCCCGCCAAGGGCGCCACCACCTGCACGGCCGCCCCGCCGGACTCGGCGAAGGTCGTCCGCAGGGTCTCGTGGCGGCGGACGAGGCTGCCCAGGGCGCGCTCCAGCGCCGCCGCGTCCAGGCGCCCCAGGCGGAGCGCCGTGGTGACGTTGTACGCGGCCACGGACGAGTCCAGCTGGTTCAGCAGCCAGAGCCGCTCCTGGCCGAAGGAGAGCGGCGCGGGACCCTCCGCGCGGGGGCGGATGCGGTCCGTTCCACTGTCGTTCTCCCGCGCAAGGCGCAGCAGCAGATCCAACCGTTTACGGCTGGAACCGGGTGCCTGTGGGGGCGTGCCGGCCGCCGGGGGGGTGGCGGAGAGGGAATCCATCAGCGTTTTGGTCGGGTAAGGCTCGTGTCGGTCCGCAAGGTCAACCCACCGTCTCCGCCGTCATCTGCTCCACGCGCAGCATCAGCTCCACCACCCGCTCCGTGGCGGCCGCGTAGCGCGGGTCGTTCGCCAGCATCCACGCCAGCTCGCCCAGGACCGGCGTGTCGAACAGCGTGCGCAGCGGCAGCTCCATCCCAAAGATCTCGCGGACGTGCGACATCACCTGGATGGCCAGGATGGAGTGCCCGCCCAGGGCGAAGAAGTTGTCCGTGGCGCCCACGCGCTCCACGCCCAGCACCTCGGCCCAGATCTCCGCCAGCGCCGCTTCCACGGGCGTCCGGGGCGGCACGTGCTCCGCCTCCGCGGACACGTACTCCGGCGCGGGAAGCGTCTTCGGGTCCACCTTGCCCGTAGCCGTCGCCGGCAGCGTCTCCAGCCGGACGAAGGCGCCGGGCACCATGTACTCCGGCAGCGTGCCCCGCAGGTACTCGCGCAGGATCGCCGGCTCCGCGTCCGAGACCACGTAGGCCACCAGCCGCCGGTCCCCCGGCACGTCCTCGCGGACGACGGTGATGGCGCCGGAGACCGCGTCGTGCCGGCGGAGCACGGCCTCGATCTCCCCCAATTCCACCCGGTAGCCGCGCACCTTCACCTGGTTGTCCGTGCGCCCCAGGATCATCAGGGTGCCGCCCTCCATCCACCGCGCCCTGTCCCCCGTGCGGTACACCCGTTCGCCCGCTGGCCCAAAGGGGTCTGGGATGAACTTCTCCGCCGTGAGCCCGGGCCGTCCCAGGTAGCCGCGTGCCACGCCCGCCCCGCCGATGTACAGCTCGCCCGCCACCCCGATGGGCGCCGGCTGCAGGTGCGCATCCAGCACGTAGAAGGTGAGGTTGGCGATGGGCCCGCCCACGGGGACCGGGCCGTGCCGGTGCACGCCGTTGGGCAGCACGTACGCCGAGCAGCCCACGACCGTCTCCGTGGGGCCGTACTCGTTCATCAGCCGCACGCCGGGCGCGTTCTCCTGCCACCAGACGGTCGGCTCGGCGGGAAGGAAGTCCGCGCCGATCACCAGGGTGGCGGCCGCGTTCTGCGCCTGCTCCGGCGTGAGCAGGGGCGTGAGCAGCGACAGGTGCGTGGGGGTGATCTTGATCAGCCCGTAGCGCGGCCCCTCACGAAGGGCCTGTGCCAGCGCCTCGAGGGCGTTGTCCTCGGGGAGAAAGTGTGCAGTGTGACCGCAAAAGAGAGGCAGAAGGTTCGTGATGGTCAGGTCCACGGCCATGGACGAGAAGACGGGCGCGCCGCTCCCCGCATCGGCACCGTAGGCCTCTACTCCCCAGGCAATATAATTAGAAACACCCCGATGGTGCATTGCCACCCCCTTGGGACGGCCCGTGGAACCCGACGTGTAGATGACATAGGCCAGGTTTTCCGCGGTAATTCCGCTCTCCACGGGCTCCGCGGATTCCGTCGCGATCTGTTTCCAGGCGGCGTCCACGGCGATCACCTCCACCCCGTCCCGCACGAAAAGGCGGTTCCGGAGCCGCTCCTGGGTGAGGAGCACGGCCACCCCGGAGTCCGCCAGCACGTAGCCGATGCGCTCCGCCGGGTGGGCGGGGTCCACGGGGACGTAGGCGCCCCCGGCCTTCATCACGCCCAGGATGGCGGGCATCATCTCCAGCCCGCGCTCCAGGCACAGGCCCACGCGCACCTCCGGGCCCACGCCCAGGCGGCGCAGGTGGCGGGCGAGGCGGTTGGACCACGCGTCCAGCTCGCCGTACGTCATCCGCCCGCCGCCAAAGGTCACGGCCACGGCGTCCGGCGTGCGCGCCGCCTGGGCCTCGAACAGCTGGTGGATGCAGCGGTCCGCGGGGAACGGGGCCGCCGTCCGGTTCCATTCCTCCACCACCGTCCGCCGCTCCGCCTCGCCCAGGAGGGTGAGCGCGGAGAGGGGGCGGTCCACGTCCTCCGCCACCTGCTCCAGCAGGACGCGCAGGTGGTCCAGCATCCGCTCCACGGTGGCGCCGCCGAAGCGGGCCTCGTCGTAGCGCAGGACGAGCTGCAGCCGGGGGCCGGGGGCGGCCATGAGGGAGAGCGGATACGTGGTCCACTCCACGGCGCGGCCGCGGGTTGCCCGCAGCGCCACCCCCGCACCCCCGCCGGCGCCCCGCTCCACGGGGTAGTTCTCGAAGACGAACTGGCTCTCGAACAGCGGCGTGCCGCGGGGCACCTCGCTCCACCCCTGCACCTGCACCAGGGGCGCGTACTCGTACTCGCGCGCCTCCGCCTGCGCCCGCTGCAGCTCCGCCAGCCAGCTCCCCAGCCGGGCGTCGCCCCGAACGCGGACGCGGACGGGGAGGGTGTTGATGAACAATCCCACCATCTCCTCCACGCCGTCCAGCGCCGCCGGCCGCCCGGACACCGTGTTGCCGAAGACGACGTCCTCCCCGCCGCCGTAGCGGGACAGGAGGAGCGCCCAGGCGCCCTGCAGGACGGTGTTGAGCGTCACCCGCGCCGCGCGGGCGGCCTCTTCCAGCCGCCGGGTGAGGTCCGCGTCCACGGACAGGCCGCGCTTGTCCTGGCGCACGGGCCCGTCCGCCGCCGCGGCCCAGTCCACGCCCAGGGGCGTGGGGGATCCGAAGCCGGCCAGCACGCCCCGCCAGTAGCGCTCCGCCGCGCCGGCGTCCTGCGCCGCCACCCAGGCGATGTAGTCGCGGTACGGGCGCACGCGGGGCAGCTCCACGGGCTCCCCCGTGCTCCACGCCACGTACAGGCGGAACACCTCGTTCATCACCCGCGCGGAGGCCCAGCCGTCCAGCAGCAGGTGGTGCTGGTTCCAGACGAGCCAGTGCGCGTCGTCCGCCACGCGGAACAGGGCGCCGCGCAGCAGGGGCGCCTCGTCCAGGGCGAAGCCGCGGGCGCGGTCCTCGGCCAGGTACGCCTCCAGGGCGGCGTCCTGCTCCGCTTCCGGCCGGCCGCGCCAGTCCTCCACGCGCCAGGGCACCTCCACGGCGGCGTGCACGCGCTGCAGGGGGCGGCGCAGCCCGCGCCAGGCGAAATCGGTGCGCAGCACGGCGTGGCGGCGCACGGTCTCGGCCCAGGCGCGGCGCAGGAGGCCGGCGTCCAGCGGCCCCTCCAGGCGGTGCGCGGCCTGCACCTGGTACGCCTGCGACTCGCCGCCGTACAGGGCGTGAAAGAGCAGCCCTTCCTGCAGGGGTGAGAGCGGGTACAGGTCCTCCACGCCGCGCCGATCGCCCACGGCGGCGTCCAGCTCCGCCTGCGTGAGCCCCGCCAGGGGAAAGTCGGAGGGCGTGACGCCCCCCGCGCCCGGCGCGCGGCAGTGCGCCACGAGCGCCCGCAGCGCGTCCAGGTACGCGTGGGCCAGCCGCTCCACGGCCTCGCGGCCCAGCGCGGCGCCGCTCCAGCTGAGCTGCAGGGCGCCGCCCACGACGGCGCCGTTCACCTCCAGCGTGTAGCGGCGCCCGTTCCCCTCCGCCGACTCGCGGCCGCGGGGGCCGCCGGCCAGGCGGAACCGCTCCGCCGCGCCGGGAATGTGCGAGGACGACGTGCCGCCATCCACCTGCCCCAGGTAGTTGAAGGAGATCTCCGGCTCCGGCTGGGCGGCCAGGGCGTCGCGCACCTCCGCCGGCCCCAGGTAGCGCAGCACGCCGTAGCCGATGCCCCGCGCGGGGACGGCCCGCAGCTGCTCCTTGACGCGCATGAGCCGCGCGCCGGGGTCCGCCGCGCCCGCCGTGTCCAGCACGACGGGATACAGGCTCGTGAACCACCCCACGGTGCGGGTGAGGTCGATGCCCTCCCCGACCGCCTCCTCGCGGCCGTGGCCCTCCAGCGCCAGGCGGATGCGGGGCGTCCCCGTCCACCCCCCCACGGCGTCCGCCAGGGCGCAGAGCAGTACGTCGTTCACCTGCGTGCGATACGCGGCGGGGACGTCCTGCAGGAGCGCGCGGGTCTCCTCCGCGTCCAGCCGCACCGTCACCGTCTCCGCCGCGTCCTTCCCGTCCGCCGCGGGAAGCGGGGCGACGCCGTCCGTCCCCTGCGCCAGCCAGTAGCCCGCCTCCGCTCGCAGCGCGTCGGACGCGGCGTACGCCTGCAGCGCCTCCGCCCACCGCTGGTAGGAGGTGGTCCTGGCGCCCAGGGCCACGGGCTCGCCGCGCTCCGCCTGGGCGCAGGCCATGTCCAGGTCGTCGCGGAGGATGCGCCACGAGACGCCGTCCACGACCAGGTGGTGCAGGATGAGAAGGAGCACGCGCCCCCGCTCGCCGCGGTCGAACAGGACGGCGCGCCCCACGGGGCCGTGCTCCAGGTCCAGGCTGGCCTGCCGCGCCTCCGCCGTCTCCGCCTGCGCGCGGGCCTGCTCCGCGTCGCCCAGCCCGGACAGGTCCACGCGCTCCAGCTCGATCCCCGCGGCGTGCGCGTGGAACTGCTCCCACCCGGCGTCCGTCCGCCGGAAGCGGAGGCGCAGGGCGTCGTGGTGCTCCAGCACGGCCGCGAGCGCCGCCGCGAGGACGGAATCGTCCAGGGCGGCGTCCACCTGCAGTAGCACGGACTGGTTGTGGTGCGCGGGCGCGGCGGGCTCCTGCTCCAGGAACCACGCCTGGATGGGCGTGAGCGCCACGCGTCCCTCCGCGCGCCCCTGCTCCGCCGCGGGCGAATCCCCCCCGCCCGTGCGGCCGGCCACGGCGGCCAGCCCGGCGATGGTCTGGTGCTCGAACATCTGCCGGGGGGTGATCTCCACCCCGGCGCGCCGGGCGCGGGAAACGACCTGGATGCAGAGGATGCTGTCGCCGCCCAGCTCGAAGAAGCCGTCGTCCACGCCCACGCGCTCCAGCCGCAGCACCTCCGCCCAGATGGCGGCCAGCGCCTGCTCGGCGGGGGTGCGGGGGGCCACGTAGCCGTCCTCCCCCGGCGCCATCTCCGGCGCGGGAAGGGCCTGCACGTCCAGCTTGCCGCTCGGCGTCAGGGGCAGCCGGTCCAGCGGGACGAAGGCGGCGGGGACCATGTACTCCGGCAGGCGCTGGCGCAGGTGCGCGCGCAGCCCCGCCGCGTCCGCGTCCCCAACGACGTACGCCACGAGCCGCCGGTCCTCCGGCCCCTCGCCGCGGACGACCACGCGGGCCTCGTGCACGTCCGGGTGGGCGGAGAGCGCGCTCTCCACCTCCCCCGGCTCGATGCGGAAGCCGCGGATCTTCACCTGGTCGTCCAGGCGGCCCACGAACTCCAGGGCGCCGTCCGGCCGGCGGCGCAGGCGGTCGCCCGTACGGTACATCCGCGCGCCGGGCTGGACGGAGAAGGGATCGGGGACGAAGCGCTCCGCCGTCAGGCCCGGACGGTCCAGGTAGCCCCGGACGATCCCCTCGCCCCCCGCGTACGCCTCGCCCGCCACGCCGAGGGGGACCGGCTGCAGCGCCGTATCCAGCACGTAGATCCGCTGGTTCCCCGTCGGCAGGCCCACGGAGACCGTCAGCGCGTCCTCCGCGACTGCTTCCACCGTCTCGTACGAGCACCACGCGGTCGTTTCCGTGGGGCCGTACATGTGGAGGAGCCGCTTCGGCTTGCCGGAGCGGAGGATGCGCCGCACGCTGTCCGCGTCCACGGCCTGCCCGCCGAACAGCACCTCGCGCAGCGGGGCGAAGATGTCCGGCTGCTCGCGCGACAGCTGGTTCAGCAGCGCCGTCGTCTGGTACAGCGTCGTGATCCCCCCGTCCCGCAGCAGCTCCCGGAGCCGCGGCGGGGACAGGAGCACGTCGCGGGGGATGCCGACGAGCGTGGCCCCGTTGAGCAGCGCGCCCCACGTCTCGAAGGCGAGCGCATCGAACGAGGCGTTGGAGGCCTGTGCCACGCGGTCGCCGGGCGCCAGCTGAACGTAATCCGTTCCCACGACGAGCTGGATGACGTTGCGGTGGCTCACCATCACGCCCTTGGGGCGGCCGGTGGATCCGCTCGTATAGACGATGTACGCCAGGTTCTCCGCCGTGGCGCCGCTCTCGACCGCATCCGCCGATTCCGCCGCGATGGCGTCCGCATCCGCATCCAGCGACACGGCGGGGATGCCGGCCTCCGCGCCGATCTCCGCGTGCTCCGCCGTCGTCACCAGGACGCGCGCGGCGCAGTCCGCCAGCATCAGCCGCAGCCGCTCCGCCGGATAGCCGGGGTCCAGCGGGACGTAGCATCCACCGGCCTTGAGGATGGCCAGGATGGAGACGATGAGCTCCGCGCCGCGCTCCAGCAGCACGCCCACGCGCGCGTCCGGCCCCACGCCCCGACGGCGGAGGGCGTGCGCCAGCCGGTTGGCACGTGCATCCAGCTCCGCGTACGTCAGCTGGAGATCATCCCACGCGAGCGCGGGGGCATCCGGCCGGGCGCGGGCCTGCTCCGCGAAGCGCTCGTGGATGCAGATCGCGGACGGGTAGTCGCGCGCCGTCTCGTTCCACGCCTCCACCAGCTGCGTGCGCTCCGCCGGGTCCAGGGGGTCGAGGCGGGACAGGGGCGCGTCCGCATCCGCCGCCACCTGCTCCAGCACGCGCTGCAGGTGCCCCGCCATCCGCCCCACCGTCTCCGCCTCGAACAGGTCCGTGCGGTAGATGAAGGTGCCGCCCAGCTGCTCGCCGCCGTCCACCATCACCAGCATCAGGTCGAACTTGGCGGCCTCGTCCGATCCGCCCATCCGCCCCACCTCCAGGGTCCCCAGGCGCAGCGCCTCTTCGCCGGCGGCGGCCTGCAGCGAGAACACGGTCTGGAAGAGGGGCGCGTGCGTGAGGCTGCGGCCCGGCTGCAGCTCATCCACCAGCTTTTCGAACGGCACGTCCTGGTGCGCGTACGCCTCCAGGGCCCCGTCGCGGACGCGGGACACGAGCGCGCGGTAGGTGGGATCGCCGGAGAGGTCCGTCCGCAGCGCCAGCATGTTCACCAGGAACCCGATGACGCTCTCCACCTCCAGCCGCGCGCGGCCGGCGACCGGCGTGCCCACGACGACGTCGTCCTGCCCGGACCAGCGGGCCAGGAGGGCCTGGTAGCCGGCCAGCAGCGTCATGAACAGCGTGGCGCCCTCTTCGCGGGCCAGGGCGCGCAGGGCGGCCGAGGCGGCGGGGGAAAGGGTGAACGAGCGGTATCCCGCGCGCACGCCCGTCGCGGCCGTGCGGGCGTGGTCCGTGGGCAGCTCCAGCAGGGGCGGCGCGCCGGCCAGCCGGCGGCGCCAGTAGCCCAGCTGCCCCTCCAGCACGCCGTCGCTGAGCCACGCGCGCTGCCACACGGCGTAGTCCGCGTACTGCACGGGCAGCTCCGGGAGCACGGGCGCGCGCCCCGCCGCAAAGGCCGTGTACAGCTCCGACACCTCGCGGACCAGGATGTCGCGCGACCAGCCGTCGCTGACGATGTGGTGCAGGGTAAAGAGGACGGCCGCGTCGTCGTCGTCCATCCGCAGCACGGCCACGCGCAGCAGGGGGCCCGTGGCCAGGTCGAAGGGGCGCTCCGCCTCCGCGCGTACCCGCCGGCGCAGCTCCGCCTCGCGCTCGTCCGCGGGGAGCGTGGACAGGTCCAGCAGCAGGGGCTGGACGGGCTCCGCGGGGAGCACCACCTGCACGGGCTGCCCCTCCTGCTCCCGGAAGACGGTGCGCAGCGACTCGTGCCGGGCCACCAGCGCGTCCAGGGCGCGGCGGAGGACGTCCGTGTCCAGTGTGCCCCGCATCCGCAGGGCGTAGGGCATGTTGTACGCGACGCTCGCCGGCTCCAGCTGCTGGATGAACCACAGCCGCTGCTGGGCGAACGAGAGCGGGAGCGGACGGTCCCGGGGGACGGGGACGATGGGCGGCGCCTCGGCCTCCGCGCCGGCGCGCAGCAGGGCGTCCACCCGGCGGCCCAGCGCGGCGGGGGTGGGGTCCTCGAACAGCGACCGCAGGGGCACCTCCACCCGCAGGGCGCTCCGCACGCGGGAGATGAGCTTCGTCCCCAGCAGCGAGTGGCCGCCCAGGGCAAAGAAGTCGTCGTGGATGCCCACGCGGTCCATGCGCAGCACCTCCGCCCAGATCCCCGCCAGCACCTCTTCCACGGGGGTGCGGGGGGCCACGTAGCGGTCCTCCGCCGCCCCGGCGGGCGCGGGAAGGGCCTTGCGGTCCAGCTTGCCGCCGGACGTCAGGGGAAGCGCCTCCAGGACGACGATGGCCGCCGGGACCATGTACTCCGGCAGGGAGCGGCGCAGGTGCGTCCGCACCTCTTCGGCGTCCACCTCGCCCGCCACGTAGCCCACCAGGCGCGCGTCGCCGGGCGCGTCCTCGCGCACCAGGGCGGCCGCGGCGCGCACGGCGGGGTGCGACTCCAGGGCGGACTCCACCTCGCCCAGCTCGATGCGGAAGCCGCGCACCTTCACCTGCTGGTCCACGCGGCCCAGGAACACGAGCGTGCCGTCGTCCTGGTGGCGCACGCGGTCCCCCGTGCGGTACAGCCGCCCGCCCACATCGGCGCCGAACGGGTCCGGGACGAAGCGCTCCCCCGTGAGCGCGGGGCGGCGCAGGTAGCCGCGCGCCAGCTGCACGCCGCCCAGGTACAGCTCGCCGGCCACCCCCGCGGGCACGGGCTCGCCGGCCGCGTCCAGCACGTACGCCCGCACGTCCGCCACCGGCCGGCCGATGGGCACCGTCCCCGCCGCCGCGGAGCCGGACGGGGCGGAATCCGCCGCATCCGCCGTCGAGTTGCTCGAGGCGGTGTGGACGACGGACTGGATGCACACCTCCGTGGGCCCGTACAGGTTCACCACCTCCGGGGCCAGTGTGCCGCGCGCGCGCTCCGCCAGCTCCGCCGGCAGCGCCTCGCCGCCGCAGAACAGGCGGCGCAGCGCGGGGGCGCCGTCCAGCGCGCCCGTGTCCAGCACGGCGCGCAGGAGGGACGGGACGAGCTGCAGGACGGTGACCTGCCCGCCCTCCACGGCCCGCGCCAGCTCGGCAGGGTCGCGGTGCGCGTCCGCGCCGGCCACCACGAGGGTGGCGCCGGCCAGCAGGGGCGCCCAGAACTCCCACACGGACGCGTCGAACGAGACGGGCGTCTTCTGCAGCACCCGGTCGTCCGCCGCCAGGGGATACGCGCGCTGCATCCACGCCACCTGGCTGGCGAGCGCGCCGTGGGGCACGGCCACGCCCTTGGGCCGCCCGGTCGAGCCGGAGGTGTAGATGACGTACGCCAGGTGCGCCGGATGCACGTCCGCCGACACCGCCTCCCCGCCCTCCGCCGCGACGTCCGCGTTGACATCCGCCACGGCATCCTGTGGGACGTCCCCCGCGCGGTCCAGGCAGACCGTGGCGCCGGCGTAGTCGCCCAGCAGGCCCAGGAAACGCGTCTCCGTCACCAGCAGGGCCACGTCCGCGTCGTCCAGCATGAAGGCCAGGCGCTCGGCGGGGTAGCCGGGATCGAGGGGAACGTACGCGCCCCCCGCCTTGAGCACGGCCAGCAGCGCCACCACCAGCTCCGCGGAGCGCTCCAGGCACACGGCCACGCGCGCGTCCGGCCCCACGCCCCGCCCGCGCAGGACGGCCGCGAGCGCGTTGGCCCGCGCGTCCAGCTGCGCGTACGTGAGCGACTGGTCGCCTGAGACGACGGCGACGGCCTGCGGCGCCGCCGCCGCCCGCGCCGCGAAAGACGCGTGCACGGGGCGGTACGGGGTGTCCGTCGCCGTGTCGTTCCACGCGCCCAGCACGGTTCCGCGCTCCGCCGCGCTCATCACGGCCAGCGCAGACAGCGGGGCCTCCGGCCGGGCGAGGGCGTCCGCCAGCAGGGCCTCCGCGCGCTCCAGCAGGCGCGCCAGCCGCGCGGGGGACGCGCCGGGGGCGTGCAGCTCCAGCGCGAACCCGTCCGCGCCCTCCTCCGCCAGCAGGTGCAGGGCGAACGGATCCTCCGCCGCCCGCCGCCGCGTCAGGGTGATCCGCACGGCGCCCGCCGCGTGCTCCGCGGCCGCGGGACGGGCCGTGAAGCCCCCGCGCAGGCGCAGGGTGGAGTCCGGCGCGGCGTCGTCCCCGGCCAGGTAGCGGTGCGCGGCGGGTGCGTCGAACGCCTCCTGCCATCCGCCCGCCTCGTCGCGCGCGTCGCGCAGCCGCTCCACCAGCGCGCGGAACGGGAGCGCGGCATCCACCTCCACGGCGACGGGAAGGTGCTGCGTGAAGGGGCCCACGGCCGTGCGCAGCTCCTCGTCCGCGCGGCCGTCGAAGGCCACGCCCGTGCGCACGGGGCCCGCTTCCCCGCCCCCCAGCCGGTGCAGCAGCGCCGTCCACGCGGCCAGCACCACCGTCTCTGCCGGCGCGCCCGCATCCTCCGCCAGGGCCCGCAGGGGCGCGGCCAGCTCCGCCGGCAGCACCCGCCGCGCGGCGACGGGCGCATCGTCATCCACCCCGTCCGCCGAATCCACGGACACGGCGGGGAGCGGCGCTTCCGGGCTTTCCAGCTGGCGGATCCAGAACGCCCGCCCCGCCTGCGCCTCGTCCGAGCCGCCCACCTCGTTCAGCCACTCGGAGACGGCCACGTACGGCACCGGCTCGCCCTCCACCGGCTCCCCGCCCGTCTCCGCGGCGTAGAGCGCGGCCAGATCCGCTGCCAGGTGCTCCCACGAGGCGTCGTCCACGCCCAGCGGGTGCACCCGCAGCAGCAGCAGGTGCTCCCCGTCGTCCGCCTGGATCACGCGGGCAGCGGGGAGGGGGCCGGCGTCGCCCGCCTCCCGCCACAGCGCCTCCACGCGGGCCTCGCGCGCTTCCGCGGACAGGCTGCGCAGGTCCGCGGGCTCCTCCACGCGCACGCCCGTCTCCTCCACCACCTGCAGCGCCTCCGGGAGCCCCGGAAGGCGCTCGAATGCGGTGCGCAGGATCTCGTGCCGGCCCACGAGCGCGTCCAGCGCCGCGGCCAGCGCGTCCGGGTCCAGCGGCCCGCGCAGGCGCAGCAGCGCCCGCGCGTCGCTCGCCAACAGCCCGGGATCCTGCAGCAGCGCCCAGAGGTGACGCTGCCGGGGAGAAAGAGGGTATCCTACGATCGAATCCATGACCGTGCTCGTGGAGGTTCCGGGAAAAAAAGCCCTGCCCGTCCTGTCCGGTCCTGCCCGTCCCGTCCTTCCTGCCTACGCCCCCGCGGCCGCCGGCGCCGCACCGTCCGCGAACTGCTCCAGCCCGGGGCGGCGGAACGGCTCCGCCATGGCCACCAGGGTGCGGCGGTCGCCCTTGTACGGCATACGGCCGTGGGCGGCGAGCGCGTTGTCCATCATCAGCAGGTCGCCCTTGTACCAGTCGAAGACGATGCGCTCGGCCAGGTACGCCTCGCGCAGCTCCGCCGCGACCTCGTCCTCGATGGCCGTCCCGTCGCCGTAGAACGTCTGGTACGGCATGTCTTCCGGCTCGAACTCGGCGCGCAGCAGGGCGCGGACGTCCGGCGCCAGGCTGCTGTCGTGCCAGAACGCGATGTGGTTGAACCAGGCGCGGTCGCCCGTCACGGGGTGGTCCAGCACGGCCGGGCGCGTCTGCCAGGTGCGCAGGCGGTCGCCTTCCTTCCACTCCCAGGTGATGGCCTGCTCGCGGCAGTACGCCTCGACCACGGCCGGGTCGTCCGTGTGAAAGCTGTCCTGCCAGTTGAGCCCGAAGCCGTCGCCGTAGTTGCGCACGAGCTTCCACCCCAGCGCCTCGAACTTGGCCCGCGTCTCCGGCGACAGGCGCTGGTAGACGCGGCGCACGTCGGCGATGGGCGTCTGCCCGCCTTCCTGCGCCGGCAGGTCGCAGAAGAACCAGATCTTCAGGGGAAACGTGGCCGACGTGGACAGCTCGTTGTGCAGGGCGATGGTCTGGTCGTTCGGGAACTCCGTGGACGTGTAGACGTTGCCCCGCAGGTTGGTGCGCGGCGTGGAGCTCTCGTTGTACTGCACCAGCTCCACGCCCAGCGTGTCCAGAAAGCGGTGGAAGTCTTCCTGGTTCTTCGTGTCGAAGTTGCGAAAGAGCACGCCGCCGTGCTTGAGGACGTTCTGGCTGATGAGCTCCACGTGGTCGGCCGCCCACTCGTGCAGCTTGAGGGTGCCGGCGTACGCCGCCACCGGCTCGATGACGAGCGGAAGGGTGCCCTCCAGGCCGGGAAGGTGGCCCATCGTCACCAGCTGCGTCTGCGAGATGCTGACGGGCTGGACCTGCTTGCGGCGGTCCGCCCAGGAGCCCGCGCCCGCGGAGAAACCCTTGCGTTCCATCTGTGTCACCTTTTGTCCGAGTTCGATGCCCGCGCCCGGTGTGCCGGGTCCTCCCTGTCGATCCACCATCCTCTGTCTTCCATCCCGTCTTGCCGCCGTCTTCGGCCCGCCCGGTAGGACTTGATTTCCTGAGGAGGCGCCCGGCGGGTCCATCCCATGCCGGATCTCTGGCGCCGACCGAAGGATCTACTCTCCCGTGCTCGACGGCCGCCCCCGCGCCCCGACTCTGCCCCAGACGCGATCAGGTGAATGGTGTGCCACTGCGGTCATCCACCTCCGCACCGCGATTACCGCGTCGCCGCGCACTCTCCCCCGATGTCATTCTGAGGGCGCGCCTCCAGAACCCTGATCGCTGCACCCCATCCGCGCGCCCGAAGAATCTGGTCGCGCCGCGACGGCACCCGCCCGTGCACGATCTCGAACTCAGCCTGCGGTCGAGTCCCTGCCCCGTGGCGACCACCGTTCGGGTCCGCTGCACAGCCTTCCGGCACGGGCAGCCTTTACCGATCGCGATCAGGTGGATGATGTGCCACGGCGGTCATCCACCTCCACACTCGACATCGTGCCTCTCCGAAGAAACGCGGATGCCGTCCCCTCGCCGGCAGCAGCCTCGCTACCAAGGGCCTGACGCATCCCGCCGCTCGCCGTCCGATCCGCATCCGGCCATCGCGATGGCAGCCATGCATCTCGGCCACCCTCCCAGGCCGTCCGTGCCGGAGCGATGCGGCGCCGCTGGCACTCGCCCGGGCACGGCATCCACCCGATCGCGATCCGTGGCAGCCATGCCTTCGGTGGAAGGCCGTGCATCGGATCCTCCACGGGCCGGCGACCAATCCGAGATCCGCCCTACCGGGCAAAGCGCGCGCGGCGCTTTTCCTTGAGCGCATCCCGCGCGTCCTGCCCTTCCCTGCGCTCTTCCGCGTCCAGGTGCGCCCGCAGCGCGTCCAGCCCCTGCGACGGGTCCGCCACGGCCGCCTCCAGCACCGCCTGCAGCCGCCGCGTCCACCGGCCGATGAGGTCGGCGGAGAACAGGCTCGTGCGGTACTCCCAGCGCCCCGTCATCCGCTCGCCCCGGTCGTCCATGGCCAGCAGCACGTCCAGCTGCGCCGCGCCCCGCTCCGTGGGGATGGATTCCAGCGTCAGGCCGGGGAGCTGCACCACGCCGTCGCCCGCGGGGGTGTTCTGCAGGACGAACTTGGCGCGGAAAAAGGGCGTTTCCCCCGGCGCGCGGGGCGGCCGCAGGGCCTCCACCACGCGGTCGAAGGGCACGTCCTGGTGGTCGTACGCGGCCAGCGTCTCCTCCCGCACCCGGCCCACGACGGCCCGGAAGTCCGGGTTGCCCCCCAGCGGCGTGCGAAGGACCAGCTGGTTCACGAAGAAGCCGATCATCCCCTCCGTCTCCGCCCGCAGGTTGCGGTTGGCGATGTCGGTGCCCAGGACGATCTCCTCGTCCCCGCCCTGCCAGTGCAGCAGCACGTTGAACGCGGCCAGCAGCGTCATGAACGGGGTGGCGCCCAGCGACCGGCTGAGCCGGCGCACGTCCTCCGACAGCGCCGGGGGGAGCGAGAACGGCTGCAGGGCCCCGTCCGTCCCGTCCGAGGCACGGGCACGGTCCGTCTGCAGACGCAGCCGGGGCACGCCCTCCAGGCGGCGCCGCCAGAACGCCAGCTGCGCGTCCTCGCGCTCCGCCGTGAGCCACGCACGCTGCCACACGGCGAAGTCCGCGTACTGCAGCGCCGGCTCCGGGAACGGCGACGGGCGGCCCTCCGCGAAGGCCGCGTACAACTCCGCCAGCTCGCGGAAGAGGATGGGGAGCGACCAGCCGTCGTTGGTGATGTGGTGCATGGCGATCACCAGCGCGTGCTCGTCCTCCCCCAGCCGGACGAGGAGGGTGCGCAGCAGCTCGCCCGCGCCCAGGTCGAAGAAGCGCCGCGTGTGCGCCCGCACGATGCCGCGCAGGGCCGGCTCCGCCTCCGCCACGCCGGACAGGTCCACGCACGGCAGGGGCACGGGGCCGGCGGGAAGGATCACCTGCCCCGGCTCGTCCCCGCGCGCCTCGAAGCGCGTGCGGAACACGGCGTGGCGCCGCACCAGCTCCGCCAGCGCCGCCTCCAGCGCGGCGGCGTCCAGCCGCCCGCGCAGCCGCAGGGCCAGCCCCTGGTTGTAGACGCGGCTCTCCGGATTGAGCTGCTGCTCCAGCCACAGCCGCCGCTGCGCGAACGACGCGGGGAGCCACACCCCCGGCTCCGCCACCGCCTGGATGGGCGGCGGCTCGTCATGCCCCGCGCCCGTGCGGCGGGCGTCCACCCACGCCGCCAGCCCGGCCACGGTGGGCTCCTGGAAGAGCACGCGCACGGGGAGCTCCGTCCCGAACGCCGCGCGGGCCCGGGTGGCCACCTGCGTGGCCAGCAGCGAGTGCCCGCCCAGGGCGAAGAAATCGTCGTGCACGCCCACCCCTTCCATCCCCAGCACCTCCGACCAGATGGCCGCGAGGATCTGCTCCGTGGGCGTCCGCGGCGCCTCGCCGCGGGGATCCGCCGAAGCCGGCTCCGGCGCCGGGAGGGCGCGGCGGTCCACCTTGCCGTTGGGGCTCACGGGGAGCCGCTCCAGCGCCACCCACGCCGCGGGGACCATGTACTCCGGCAGCACCGTCCGCAGGTGCTCGCGGAGGGCCGATGCATCCACGCGTCCCGCATCCACTCGTCCTGCATCCACTCGTCCCGCATCCACTCGTCCCGCATCCACTCGTCCCGCATCCACTCGTCCCGCATCCACTCGTCCCGCATCCACCTGCCCCGCGTCCGCCTCCGCCGGGACCACGTATCCCACCAGGCGCACCCCGCCCGCCCCGTCGCGCGCGTCCACCACGCAGTCGGCCACGCCGGGGTGGCGGCGCAGCACGGCCTCGATCTCCCCCAGCTCCACGCGGTAGCCGCGGATCTTCAGCTGGTGGTCGCGGCGGCCCAGGTACTCCAGCTCGCCGTCGTTGCGCCACCGCGCGCGGTCGCCCGTGGCGTACAGCCGCGCCCCCGGCGCCCCGAACGGGTCCGGGACGAACCGCTCCGCCGTCAGCGCCGGCCGGCGCAGGTAGCCGCGGGCCACCTGCGCCCCGCCCACGTACAGCTCGCCGTGCACGCCCTGCGGAACGGGGCGCAGGGACGCGTCCAGCACGTACGCGTCCGTCCCCGGCACGGGCCGCCCCACGGGGGGGAGCGCGCTCCACGCGGCGGGGTCCGCCGGGAGCGCGTGGGCCGTGGCCACGTGCGTCTCCGTGGGGCCGTAGTGGTTGAAGAGCCGCGCGCCGGGAATCCCCCGGAAGAGCGCCTGGATCTGCGGCGTGGAGACCAGCTGCTCGCCCGCCGTCACCACCTCGCGCAGGGCGAGGGGCACGCCGGAGTCCGCCGCCGCCTCGGCCAGCGACTGCAGGGCGACGAAGGGAAGGAACAGCCGCTCCACCCCCGCGCCGGAGAGGAGCTCCACGAGGCGGCGCGGGTCGCGCCGCAGCTCGTCGTCCACCAGCACCAGCTCGCCGCCGGACGCCAGGGTGACGGCGATCTCCTGGAACGCCACGTCGAAGCCCAGGGCGGAGAACTGCAGGGTCCGCCGGGGGGCGGCCAGCGCCGGGTCCGCCGCGTGCCAGGCCACCAGGGCGGCCAACGCCCCGTGCGGCATCATCACCCCCTTGGGCGTGCCCGTGGAGCCGGAGGTGTAGATGACGTACGCCAGGGACTCCGCCGCCGCCCGCGGGGGGAGATCCGTCTCCGGGGAGGATTCGATGCCGTCGTCCCCGTCCACGCGCAGGACGTGCACCCCGGCAGGGACGTCGACGGAGTCCGCCAGCGACGCCTCCGTCAGCAGCACGGGGACGCCCGCGTCCGCCGCGATGAGCGACAGGCGCGCGGGGGGCTGGCCGGGGTCCAGGGGGACGTACGCGCCCCCCGCCTTGAGGACGCCCAGAATGGCGGCCACCAGCGCCGGGCCGCGCTCCAGCAGCACGGCCACGGGCACCTCCGGCCCCACCCCCAGCCCCGCCAGGCGGTGGGCGATGCGGTTGGCCCGGGCGTTCAGCGCCCCGTACGTCAACGTCTCCCCGCCGAAGGTCACCGCGGGGGCGTCCGGCGTCCGCGCGGCCTGCGCCTGGATCCGTTCATGGACGAGCGCGGGGGCGGATTCCGCCGCCTCCGCCCGCGCCCAGCCGGACAGGACGCGGCCGCGCTCCGCCGCATTCATCAATTCCAGCTCGGAGAGCCGCAGGTCCGGGTTCTCCGCCACCTGGGCCAGGACGGCGTCCAGGTGCTCCAGCATCCGCTCCGCCGTGGCGCGCTCGAACAGGTCCGTGCTGTACTCCAGCACGCCCGAGACGCCCGAGGCGCGCGTGGCCAGCCCCAGCATGACGTCGAACTTGCTCGTCGTCGTCTCCAGCTCCGCCGGGCGCACGTCCAGCCCCGCCATCCCCCCGTCGGCCAGCTCCGTGTTCTGCAGGATGAGCATGGCCTGAAAGAGGGGCGTGTGGCTCAGGCTGCGCTCCGGCTGCAGCTCCGCCACCAGCTTTTCGAACGGCACGTCCTGGTGCTCGTACGCGCCCAGGGTGGCCTCGCGCACCCGCCGCAGCAGGGCGCGGAAGGGCGGGTCGCCGGACAGGTCCGTCCGCAGCACGAGCGTGTTGGCGAAGAAGCCGATGAGCCCCTCCACCTCGCCGCGCGTGCGTCCCGCGATGGGGCTGCCCACGACGATGTCCTCGCTGCCGCTGTACCGCGACAGCATCACCCCAAAGGCGCCCAGCAGCACCATGAACAGGGTGGCGCCCTCCGCCCGGCCCACGGCCTCCAGCCGCTCCACGAGGGAGGCGGAAAGGGCCACGGGGATGCGCTCGCCCCGGTAGGTGAGCGCCGGGGGGCGCGGGTGGTCCGTGGCCAGCGGCAGCAGCTCCGGCGCGCCCGCCAGCCGCTCCTTCCAGTAGGCCAGCTGGCGGCCCAGCACCTCGCCCTGCAGGTGCTCGCGCTGCCACACGGCGTAGTCCGCGTACTGCACGGGCAGCGGCGGCAGCGACGGGGCCTCGCCCGCGCGCAAGGCCGCGTACAGCGCCGACATCTCCCGCAGCAGCACGCCCAGGCTCCACCCGTCGCTCACCACGTGGTGCATGGTCAGCAGCAGCACGTGCGCTTCCGGCGCCAGCCGCAGGAGCGTGGCGCGGAACAGGGGCCCCGCCGCCAGGTCGAAGGGGCGCACCCCCTCGTCCGCGGCCAGCCGGCGCACGTCCGCCTCCTGCGCGCCGGACAGCTCCGCCACGGGGAGGACGAAGCCCGTGAAGGGGACGATCACCTGGATGGGCGCGCCCTCCTCCTGCCGGAACACCGTGCGCAGCGCCTCGTGCCGGCGGACGATCTCGCCCAGGGCCCGCTCCAGCGCGCTGGGGTCCAGGGGGCCGTTCAGGTGCAGCCCCGTGGCGATGTTGTAGAACGATCCGCCCTCCTCCAGCCGGTCCAGGAACCACAGCCGCTCCTGCGCGAACGAGAGCGGCAGGGGCGCGTCCCGGCCCACGGGGACGACGGGCGGGAGGACGGGGAGCCCGTCGCGGCGCAGGGCCTCCACGCGGGCGGCCATGGCCTCCACCGTGGGCGCCTCGAACAGCAGGCGCAGGGGCACCTCCACCCCGAACGTCTCCTGCACCCGCAGCACGAGGCGCGTGGCCAGCAGGGAGTGGCCGCCCAGCTCGAAGAAGCTGGAGCGCGCCCCCACCCGTCCGTCGCGCGACACGGCGCCGAAGGCCAGCACCTCCTCGAACAGGCCCGCCAGGATCTCCTCCATGGGCGTGCGGGGGGCCACGTACGCCCCCGCGTCCGCCCCGAAGTCCGGCGCGGGGAGCGCGGCGCGGTCGATCTTGCCGCTGGTGCCCAGGGGAAGCGCGTCCATCCACACGAACGCGGCGGGGACCATGTACTCCGGCAGCCGCGCCTTGAGGCCCGCGCGCAGGGCCGCCGCGTCCGGCGCGGGGCCGTCCGCCGTCAGGTACGCCACCAGCCGCCGGTCGCCGGGGACGTCTTCGCGGGCCACGACGGCCGCCTCGCCCACCCCGGCGATCTCGCGCAGGGCGGCCTCGATCTCCCCCGGCTCGATGCGGAAGCCCCGCACCTTCACCTGGAAGTCGATGCGCCCCAGGTAGTCCAGCTCGCCGTCCGCCGTCCACCGCACGCGGTCCCCCGTGCGGTACAGCCGCCCGCCCCCGAAGGGGGAGAACGGATCGGGGACGTAGCGGTCCGCCGTGAGCCCGGGGCGCCGCAGGTAGCCGCGGGTCACCTGCACGCCGCCCAGGTACAATTCGCCCGTGACGCCGGCGGGGACGGGGTTCATCCCCCCGTCCAGCACGTAGGCGCGCACGCCGTCCACGGGGCGGCCGATGGTCACGCGGTCCTCCCCGCGGGGCACCTCGTTGAAGGTGGAGTAGACGGTCACCTCCGTGGGGCCGTACAGGTTCACCACCCGGTCCACGGCGGACTCGTGCAGCCCCCGCGCGAGCGGGGCCGGCAGGGCCTCGCCGCCCAGGTTCAGGGCGCGCAGGGTGGGCGGCAGGGCGCCCATCCGCAGCAGCTCGCCCGCCGCGCCGGGGACCATGGCCGCCAGGCGGATCCCCTCCGTGGCGGGAAGGCCCGCCAGGTCCAGGGCGTTGCCCACCAGCACCAGCCGCCCGCCCCGGCACAGCGTGCCAAAGATCTCCGGCACGGACACGTCGAAGGTGATGGAGGTGGATCCCAGCACGCACGCCGCGTCCTCCGCGCGCACGTGCGACGCCAGCCACTGCAGCATGGCCGCCACGCTGCGGTGCTCCGTCTGCACCCCCTTGGGGCGCCCCGTGGAGCCGGAGGTGTACAGCACGTACGCCAGGTTCCCCGGCAGCACCCCCGTCACGGGCGCCTCGTCGCTCTCCGCGGCCACGACGAACCAGTCGTCGTCCAGCCGCAGCACGTCCACGCCGTCCAGGGGCAGGGACGCCGCCACGCGGGCCTGGGCCAGCAGCAGCGAGACGCGCGCGTCCTCCAGCACGTAGCGCAGCCGCTCCGCGGGATGGGCGGGGTCCATGGCCACGTACGCCGCACCGGCCTTGAGCACGCCCAGCAGGGCCACCACCAGCTCCGGCGACCGCTCCGCGCACACGCCCACGATGCTCTCCGTCCCCACGCCCCGGCGGCGGAGAGAGTTCGCCAGCTGGTTGGCGCGCCGGTCCAGCTGCGCGTACGTCACGGACGTCTCGCCAAAGCGCAGGGCCACGGCCTCCGGCGTGCGCGCCGCCTGCGCCGCGATCATCTCGTGGACGAGCGCGTCGCCGGGGTCCGGGGCCTCCACGCCCTTCCACCCCTCCACGATGCGGTGGCGCTCCGCCTCGCCCAGGAAGGAGACGGTGTCCACGGGCCTGTCCGGGTCCGCCGCCAGGGCCTCCAGCAGGGCGCCCCAGTGCTCCAGCATCCGCGCCGCCGTGGTCCCGTCCCACAGGGCCGTGCGGTAGCGCAGGGAGCCGGCGAGGCCGTCCCCCGTCTCCGTCACGCCCAGCGCCAGGTCGAACTTGGCGGCCTCCGCGTCCCCCGCGAGCCGCTCCGCCTGCACGGGGCCCAGGTCCAGCGTCTCGCGAGCGTTGTTCTGCAGGGCGAACAGCACCTGGAAGAAGGGGGTGTGCCCCAGGGCGCGCTCCGGCGCCAGCTCCTCCACCAGCTTTTCGAACGGGATATCCTGGTGCCCGTAGGCGCCCAGCGTCGTCTCGCGGACGCGGCGCAGGAGGGCGCGGAACGTGGGATTGCCCGACAGGTCCGTCCGCAGCACGAGCGTGTTGACGAAGAAGCCGATCAACCCCTCCGTCTCCAGCCGCGTGCGCCCGGCCAGGGGGGTGCCCACGCTCACGTCGTCCTGCCCGGCGTAGCGGGACAGCAGCAGCTGCCACGCGGCCAGCAGGGTCATGAAGAGGGTGGCGCCCTCCTCCCGCGCCAGCGCGCGCAGCATCCCCGTGGTTTCCCCGCCCAGGGCGAAGGCCACGCTGGCGGCCTCCGCCCCCGGCGTCCCCGCGCGGGCGCGGTCCGTGGGCAGGTCCAGCAGGGGCGGCGCGCCGGCCAGCTGATCGCGCCAGTACGCCAGCTCCGCGTCCAGCGTGTCGCCCGTGAGCCAGGCGCGCTGCCACGCCGCGTAGTCCCCGTACTGGATGGGGAGCGGGGGGAGCGACGACTCGCGGCCGGCGGAGAAGGCCGCGTAGAGGGCCGAGACCTCGCGCGACAGCACGCCCAGGCTCCACCCGTCGGCGATGATGTGGTGCAGGGTCAGCAGCAGCACGTGCTCGTCGTCGTCCACCCGCAGGAGCGCGGCGCGGACCAGCGGGCCGAACTGCAGTTCGAACGGGCGGCGGGCCTCGTCCGCGGCCATGGCCAGGGCGCGCTCCTCGCGGTCGAACGCGGAAAGGCGGCGCAGGTCGTCCAGGAGAAGGGGGACGGGCGCGGGGGGATCGATCACCTGCACGGCGCGCCCGCCCTCCCCGGCAAAGCGGGTGCGCAGCGTCTCGTGGCGGCGCACCAGCTCCGCCAGCGTCCGCTCCAGCGCCGGCACGTCCAGGGGGCCCCGCAGCCGCAGGGCAAAGGGAAGGTTGTATGCCGCGCTCCCCGGCTCCAGCTGGTCGATGAACCACAGCCGCTGCTGGGCGAACGAGAGCGGCAGGGGCCTGTCCCGTCCCACGGGGACGAGCGGCGGCGCCAGGCGGGCCGCGCCCTCGCGGCGCAGGGCCTCCACCCGCGCGGCCAACGCCTCCACGGACGGCGCCTCGAAGAGCGCCCGCAGGGGCAGCTCCACCCCGAACGCCCCGCGGACCCGCGACACGAGGCGCGTGGCCAGCAGCGAGTGCCCGCCCAGGGCGAAGAAGTCGTCGCGGGCGCCCACGCGGACCGCGTTCAGCAACTCCGCGTACATCCCCGCCAGCACTTCTTCCACGGGTGTGCGCGGCAGAACGTACGCGTCCTCGTCCCCGTGAACGTCGGGCGCGGGGAGGCGGGCGCGGTCCACCTTGCCCGTGCGGGAGAGGGGGAACGCGTCCAGCACGACGACGGCGGAGGGCACCAGGTACTCCGGCAGCCGCGCGCGCAGCCCGCTCCGCAGCTCGGCGGCGGAGACGTCCGCGCCCTCCGCGGGGACGGCGTAGGCCACCAGCCGCCGGTCGCCCGGCGCGTCCTCGCGCACGACGGCCACGGCCTGGCGCACCCGGGCATCCGCGCGCAGGGCGGCCTCCACCTCGCCCGGCTCCACGCGAAAGCCGCGGACCTTGGCCTGGAAGTCCACCCGCCCCACGAACTCCAGCACCCCCGCCGCCGTCCAGCGCACGCGGTCGCCCGTGCGGTACAGCCGCGCGCCGGGCACAGCGGAGAAGGGATCGGGGACGAAGCGGTCCGCCGTGAGCGCCGGCAGGCCCAGATAGCCGCGGGCCACGGCGGGGCCGCCCACGCACAGCTCGCCGGGGACGCCCGCGGGCACCAGCTCCATCCCCCCGTCCACCAGGTACACGCGGCGGTCGCCCACGGGGCTGCCGATGGGCACGGCGGGGGCGTCGAAGTCCGCGGGGATCACGTACGCGGACGCGAAGACGGTGCACTCGCTGGGCCCGTATCCGTTCACCAGCCGTAGCCCCGGCACCGTCTCCAGGGCCCGCCGCACGTGCGCGGGCGACACGGCCTCCCCGCCCGTCATCACCTGGCGCACGCCGGCCAGGATCTCCGGATACGTATCCACCACCAGGTTGAAGTAGGCGGAGGAGAGCCACAGCACGGTCACCCCGTGGCGGCGCACCTGCTCGCCCAGCATCTCCGGCTCCGACGCGCGACCCGGGTACAGCACGCAGCGGGCGCCCGTCAGCAGGGCGGACCACAGCTCCAGCGTCAGCACGTCCCAGGAGAGGGATGCGTGCTGCAGGTGCACCTGGTCCGCGTCGAACGACACGTAGTCCGCGCTGCGGAAGTAGCCGGGGATGGCGCGGTGCGGCACCTCCGTCCCCTTGGGCGTGCCCGTGGAGCCGGATGTGTAGATGACGTACGCCAGGTGCTCCGCCGTCACCCCCGATTCCGGCGCGCCGGACGGATGGAGCGCGATCTGCTCCGCGTCCCCGTCCACGGAGACGACGGGGCCCGCGTGCGCCGGCACCGTGCCCCGCAGCGACTCCTGCGTCAGCAGCACGCGCACGTCCGCGTCGCGCACCATGAACGCCAGGCGCTCGGGGGGATACGACAGGTCCAGCGGCACGTACGCGCCCCCGGCCTTGAGGATGGCCAGCAGGGCGACGGGGAGCTCCAGCGTGCGCTCCAGGCAGACGGCCACCTTCACGTCCGGGCCCACGCCCAGGGCACGGAGGTGATGGGCGAGGCGATTCGCCCGCGCATCCAGCTCCCCGTACGCCAGCGCCTCATCCCCCAGCACGACGGCGGGGGCGTCCGGCGCGGCGGCGGCCCGCTCCGCGAAGAGGTGGTGGATGGGACGGGGCGCATCCACCGCGTCCGTTCCGCTCCGGGCCAGCAGCGCCGCCCGCTCGTCTCCGGAGACGAAGGGGATGCGCGACAGGCGGCGCTCCGGGTCCGCGGCCATCTCGCGCAGCACGATGGCCAGCTGCTCCGCCATCCGCTCCGCCGTCGCCGCGTCGAACAGGTCCGCGCGGTAGACGAGCGATCCGCCCAGCGCCGCGCCCCCGTCGCCGATCGCGAGCGTGAGGTCGAACTTGGCCGATGCGGGCGCGGATGCCAGCGCCTCCGCGGCCAGTCCGCCCAGGTCCGGCGCGTCCCCCGCCGCCTCCTGAAAGGCGAGCACGGCCTGGAACAGGGGCGTGCGGTCCAGGGCGCGGTCCACGCCCAGCGCCTCCACCAGCCGCTCGAAGGGGAGCTCCTGGCGGGCCTGCGCCTGCAGCACCCCGTCCCGCACCCGGGCCAGCAGCCCGCGCACGGTGGGATCGCCGGACAGGTCCGTGCGCAGGGCCAGCGTGTTGACGAAGAAGCCGATGAGCCCCGCCGTCTCCGGCTGCGTGCGGTTGGCCACGGGGGCGCCCACCACCACGTCGTCCTGGCCGGACCAGCGCGACAGCAGCAGCTGCCACCCCGCCAGCAGGGTCATGAAGAGCGTCGCGCCCTCCCGCCGCGCCAGCGTCCGCAGCGCGGCCGACGTCTCCTCACCGAGTCGCAGGGGCACGGAGCCCGCGCGCTCGCCGGCTGCGGCGCCGCGGGGGCGGTCCGTGGGCACCTCCAGCAGGGGCGGCGCGCCCGCCAGCCGCTCGCGCCAGTACTCCAGTTCCGCCTCCAGCGCGGGCCCTTCCAGCCGCGCGTTCTGCCAGACGGCAAAGTCCGCGTACTGCACGGGGAGGGGCGGCAGCGACGGCGCGCGCCCTGCGGCGAAGTCCGCGTACAGCGCCGACACCTCGCGCACCAGCAGCCCCTGCGACCACGCGTCGCTGGCGATGTGGTGCAGGGTCACCAGCAGGGCGTGCTCGTCGTCCGCCAGCCGCAGCAGGGCGGCGCGCAGCACGGGCCCCGCCGCCAGGTCGAAGGGCCGCGCCGCCTCGTCCGCCACGTGGGCGCGGAGGGCGGCCTCGCGCGCATCCTCCCCTTCCCCGCGCAGGTCGATCCGCGGGAGGGGGACGGGATGCGGCGGGTCGATGAGCTGCAGGGGCTCGCCGTCTTCCTCCGCGAAGCGGGTGCGCAGCGACTCATGCCGGCGGACCACCTCGTTCAGCGCCTGCTCCAGGGCATCCGCGTCCAGCGCGCCCCGCAGCCGCAGGACGTAGGGCATGGAGTACGCGGTGCCGGCGGGCTCCAGCTGGTGCAGGAACCACATCCGCCGCTGCGCGAACGAAAGCGGCAGGGCACGCCCCCGGGGCACGGGGACGATGGGGGGCGGCGGCGTGGTCCCGTCGTCGAACGCCAGGGCCTCCACCCGCCCCGCCAGTCCCGCAACCGACGGCTCCTCGAAGAGCGCGCGCAGGGGCAGCTCCACCCCGAACGCGTCGCGGATGCGCCACAGCACGCGCGTGGCCACCAGCGAGTGCCCGCCCAGGGCAAAGAAGTCGTCGTGGGCGCCCACCCGCTCCGCCCCCAGCACCTCGGCGAAGATGCCGGCCACGATCTCCTCCGCCGCGCCGCGCGGGGCGACGTACACGGCCTCGTCCCCGGACAGCGCGGGCGCGGGAAGGGCGCGGCGGTCGGTCTTGCCGCTGGGGCCCAGGGGAAGCCGCTCCAGGGCCACGAACGCCCCGGGGACCATGTAGTCCGGCAGCCGCGCCGCCAGGTGCTCGCGGAGGATCGCGGGGGACGGGGGCGCGTCCACGGAGGCGGGGACCACGTACGCCACCAGCCGCGCGCCCCCCGACGCGCTTTCACGCGCGACGACGACCGTCTCCGCCACGGCCGGGTGCAGCCGCAGCGCCGCCTCCACCTCGCCCGGCTCGATGCGGAAGCCGCGGATCTTCACCTGGAAGTCCACGCGCCCCACGAAGTCCAGCTGGCCGTCCGGCAGCCAGCGGACGCGGTCGCCGGAGCGGTACAGCCGCGCGCCCGGCTCGGGGCCGAACGGGTCGGGGACGAAGCGCTCGGCCGTGAGCGCGGGGCGGCCCAGGTAGCCGCGGGCCACCCCCGCCCCGCCGATGTACAATTCGCCGGGGATCCCCGCCGGGAGCGGGTCGCCGCGACCGTCCACCACGTACAGCCGCGCGTTGGCCACGGGGCGGCCGATGGGGGGCGTGCGCGTGCCGTCCACGCACTCCGCCACGGCCACGCGGACGCTCGCCTCCGTGGGCCCGTAGCCGTTCAGAAAGCGGCGGCCGGGCGCCCAGCGGGCCACCAGCTCCGCCGGGCACGGCTCGCCGCCCGTCAGCAGGGCCCGCAGCGCCGGCAGCTCCGCGTACGGCAGCGCCGCCAGGGCGGAGGGGCTGAAGCGGGCGTGCGTCACCCCCTGCTCGCGCATGAGGTCGACCAGGTCCGGACCGGGGACCATCGCGTCGCGGGGCGCCGACACCAGGGCGGCCCCGGCGGCAAGCGCGCCAAACAGGTCCGTGACGGACGGGTCGAAGTGCACGGGGGCGAACTGCAGCACCCGGTCGCCGTCACCCAGCCCATACGTGTCCACGTAGACGCCCGTGACGTTCACGGCGCTCCGGTGCTCCACGCCCACCCCCTTCGGCCGCCCCGTGGAGCCGGAGGTGTAGATGACGTACGCCAGGGAGCGGGGACCCGCCGCGCACGCCGGCGCATCCTCCGCCTCGTCCGCGAAGGCGTCCGGGCCGATGGACAGGACGGGCGGCGCACCTTCCGGGAGGACGGCCCCCTCGTCCGCGAGGACCAGCGCCGCGCCGGAGTCCGCCAGCACGTACGCCAGGCGGTCCGCGGGGCTGGCCGTGTCCAGGGGAACGTACGCGCCGCCCGCCTTGAGCACGCCCAGCACGGCGGCGACCTGCTCCGGGCCGTTCTCCAGGTGCAGGGCCACGCGCGTCTCCGGCCCCACCCCCCGGCGCTGCAGTCTGCGGGCGATGCGGTTGGCGCGGCGGTCCAGCTCCCCGTACGTCACCACCCGCGCGCCGAAGACGACGGCCGGGGCGTCCGGCGTGCGGGCCGCCTGCGCCTCCACCAGGCCGTGCAACCCCGTGTCCGGGATGGGGCGGTTCGTCCCGTTCCACTCCACCAGGACGCGCGCGCGCTCGGCGTCGTCCAGCAGCGCGTAGTCCGCCAGGGGGCGGTCCGCGTCGGCGGCCACGGCGTCCAGCAGCGCCGTGTAGTGGGCCAGCATGCGCTCCGCCGTGGCCCCGTCGAACAGGTCCGCGCGGTAAGCGAGCGATCCGCCGATCCCCTGGGGCCCCTCGGCCGCCGTGAGCCCCAGGTCGAACTTGGCCGTCTCCGTCCCCGTGGCGAGCGTCTCCAGCCCCGCGCCGCCCAGCGACAGCGTCTCGCGCTCCGCGTTCTGCAGGGTGAACAGGGCCTGGAACAGGGGCGTGTGGGCCAGCGAGCGCTCCACCCCCATCTCCTCCACCAGCTTTTCGAACGGCAGGTGCTGATGGGCGTACGCGCCCAGGGTGGTCTCGCGCACCTGCGCCAGGAGTCCCCGGAACGTCAGCCCGTCGTCCAGGCGCGCGCGGAGGACGAGCGTGTTCACGAAGAAGCCCACGACCCCCTCCAGCTCCGCGCGGGTGCGCCCGGCGATGGGGGTGCCCACGAGCACGTCGTCCTGCCCGGCGTAGCGGCCCAGCAGCAGCTGCCACGCGGCCAGCAGCGTCATGAACAGGGTGGCGCCCTCCTCGCGGGCCAGCGCCGCCAGCCCGGCGGACGTCTGCGCCCCCAGGCGGAAGGGGCGGCGCCCCCCGCGGGCCCCGGCGGACGCGGAGCGGGGGCGGTCCGTGGGCAGCTCCAGCACGCGCGGCGCGCCGGCCAGCTGCTCGCGCCACCACGCCGTCTCGGCCTGCAGGGTCTCGCCGCGCAGCCAGCCGCGCTGCCACAGGGCGAACTCGGGGAACTGCATCCCCGGCGCGGCCAGCGCCGGCTCGCGCCCCTCCGCGAACGCCGCGTAGCATTCCGACAATTCGCGGACGAGCAGCCCCATGCTCCACCCGTCCGCGACGACGTGGTGCAGGGTGAAGAGGAGGCCCCACTCCGCGTCGTCCAGGCGCACGGCCAGGGCGCGCAGCAGCGGGCCCCGCCGCAGGTCGAACGGCGTGGTGGCGGCCTCGTCCGCCAGCCGGCGCAGCTCGTCCTCGCGGGCGGCGGGATCCATCCCCCGCAGGTCCACCTGGGCCAGCACGTCCGGCGCCTGCTGCGCCACGATCTGCACCACGCGCCCCTCGCGCTCGGCAAAGACGGTGCGCAGGGCCTCGTGGCGCTGCACCACGGCGCGCAGAGCGCGGCGCAGCACGTCCACGTCCAGCCCGCCCCGCGCCCGCAGGGCCAGGGGGATGTGGTACGCGGCGCTGTGCGGGTCCATGCGGTGCAGGAACCACAGCCGCTGCTGCGAGAACGAGAGCGGAAACTCGCCGCGCTGCGCCCGCGCCTGGAGCTTTTGCGCCAGGAGCCGCCGCTTTTCCTCCACGGAAGAGGCCGCGGGGGCCACGGGGGTATCGTTCACCATTCCGTCTCGTCCTCGCTCGAAAGTTCATCCTGAAGCCCGCCCAGCAGGCGGTCCAGCTCTTCTTCGGACAGGTCGTCAACGCCCCCCGCCAGCACCGCCTCGGCCGCGTGCCGGGTCACGAACGCCACGGCGGGTTCGGCGGGCACGGCGGCCATCCGCTCCACCTCTTCCGCGAAGCGCGCCAGGACGGGGGCCTCGAACAGCGCCCGCACGGGGACCTCGGCGCCGAACGCCGTGCGCACGTGCGAGATGACGCGCGTGGCCCGCAGCGAGTGGCCGCCCAGGTCGAAGAAGTCGTCCGTGGCGCCCACGCGCTCCACGCCCAGCACCCGCGCCCAGATCTCCGCCACCCGCCGCTCCGCGTCCGTGCGCGGGGGCACGTGCTCCCGCGCGTTCGCCCCCGCCGCCGGCGCGGGGAGCGCCTTCCAGTCCGTCTTGCCGTTGGCCGTCAGGGGGAGCGCGGCCAGGGGCACGAAGGCAGATGGCACCATGTAATCCGGCAGCCGCTCCCGCACGAACGCCCGCAGCGCGGCCCCGTCCGGCGCGTCCGCCCCGTCCGCCGGGACCACCCAGGCCACCAGGACGGGATCCCCCGCCCCGCCGTCGCGCACGGCGGCCGCGGCGTCGCGGACGGCGGGGTGCGCCCGCAGCGCCGCCTCCACCTCCCCCGGCTCGATGCGGAAGCCCCGCAGCTTGACCTGCTGGTCCATCCGCCCCAGGTACTCCAGCTCGCCGTCCGCCCGCAGCCGGCCCCGGTCGCCGGAGCGGTACAGCCGCGCGGCGGGGTCGGCGGAGAACGGGTCGCGCACGAAGCGCTGGGCCGTCAGCTCGGGGCGGTCCAGGTAGCCGCGCGCCACCCCCGCCCCGCCCACGCAGATCTCCCCCGGCACGCCGAGGGGAACCATCTGCCCCGCGTCGTCCAGCAGCACCACGCGCAGGTCGGGGATGGCGCGGCCGATGGGGCTGCGGGCGCCGTTCTCCGCGTCCGCGCGGGTGATGGGCCGATACGTGACGTGGACGGTGGTTTCCGTGATCCCGTACATGTTCACCAGCCGCGGCATCTCATCGCCGTGGCGGTCGAACCAGGGGCGCAGCGTGGCCGGCTCCAGCGCCTCGCCGCCGAACACGACGGTCCGCAGCCGCAGGCGATTGGAATCCGTCGACGAGGCATCCGCGTGGACCAGCTGCTGGAAGGCGGAGGGCGTCTGGTTCAGGACGGTGACGCCCTCGCGGACGAGCAGGGCGTGGAAGGCGTGCGGGTCGCGCGACACGGCCGGGGGGACCACGACCACGCGGCCGCCGTACAGCAGGGCGCCCCACAGCTCCCACACGGAAAAGTCGAAGGCGTGCGAGTGGAAGAAGGTCCACACGTCGTCCGCCCCGAAGCCGAACCACGGGTCCGTGGCGCCGAACAGCCGCACGACGTTGCCGTGCTCCACCAGCACTCCCTTGGGCGTCCCCGTGGAGCCGGAGGTGTAGATGACGTACGCCAGCGTATTCCCCGCGGCGCCGCTGTCGATGGGATCCGCGCTCTCGGCCGCGATCTCCGCCGCGTCAGCGTCCAGGCGCAGGACGGCCGCGCCGTGGTCCGGGAGCCCGTCCGCCAGCGCCGACTGGGTGACGAGGACGGGGACGCCGGAATCCGCCAGCAGGAAGGCGATGCGCTCCGGGGGCGAGGCCACGTCCATGGGCACGTACGCCCCGCCGGCCTTGAGGATGCCCAGGATGCCCACGACGGTCTCCGCCGAGCGCTCCAGGTACAGCCCCACCCGCACCTCCGGCCCCACGCCGCGCCGGCGGAGGGCATGGGCCAGCTGGTTGCCCCGCGCATCCAGCTCTCCGTAGGTCAGGGTGACGCCGTCCGCCGTGAGGGCGGGCGCGTCCGGCGTGCGGGCGGCCTGCGCGGCGAAGCGGTCGTGGAGCGTGGCGCCCGCGGGAACGGCGGCGGGCGGGGGGCCCAGCAGGGCCGCGCGCTCCGCCTCCGCCACCAGCGGCAGCCGCGCGAGGGGCGCGTCCGGATCCGCCGCGGCCGCGTCCAGCAGGCGGGCCAGGTGGACGAGCATCCGGTCCATGGTGGACGCATCCCACAGCTCCGTCCGGTACTCCAGCACGCCGTACATCGGCCCCGCGCCGGCGTCGTGGATCCGCAGCAGCAGGTCCGTCTGCGCCACCGTCCGCGCCGCGACGAGGGGCTCCAGCGTGGCGCCGCCCAGGTCCAGCGCCGTGTCCGCCTCCGGGCGGACGAGGGCGAACATCACCTGGAAGAGGGGGGTGTGGCCCAGGCTGCGGGCGGGGGCCAATTTCTCCACCAGCCGCTCGAAGGGCACGTCCTGGTGCGCGTACGCCCCCAGCGTCCCCTCGCGCACCCCGCGCAGGAGCGCGCGGAAGGTGTCCGCGGCGGACACGTCCGTCCGCAGCACGAGCGTGTTGACGAAGAAGCCGATCAACCCCTCCGTCTCCAGCCGCGTGCGCCCGGCGATGGGGGTGCCCACGGGGATGTCGCCCTGCCCCGTGTAGCGCGCCAGCAGCGCCTGCCACCCGGCCAGCAGCGTCATGAAGGTCGTGGCGCCCTCACCGCGGCCGAGCGTGCGCAGGGCCTCCGCCGTCTCCGCGCGGATCTCGAAGCGGCGCACGGCGCCGGACGCGCCGGCCACGGCGGGGCGCGGGCGGTCCAGGGGCAGCTCCAGCAGGGGCGGCGCGCCGGCCAGCCGCCCGCGCCACCAGTCCAGCTGCGCGTCCAGCACGTCGCCGGCGAGCCACGCGCGCTGCCACACGGCGTAGTCCGCGTACTGCACGGGGAGCGGCGCCAGCGACGGCTCCCGCCCCTGCGCGAACGCCGCGTACAGGGCGGACACCTCGCGCACCAGCACCCCCGTGGACCAGCCGTCGCTGACGATGTGGTGCAGGGTGAACAGCAACGCGTGCTCCCCCTCGCCCAGGCGGACCAGGGTCGTGCGGAAGAGCGGGCCCGCCGCCAGGTCGAACGGGCGCAGGGCCTCGTCCGCGGCCAGGGCGCGCAGGGCGTCCTCGCGGTCGCCGTCCGACTCCCCCCGCAGGTCGATCTCATGCAGGCGGACGGCGTACGGCGCGTCGATCACCTGCACGGGCTCGCCCTCCACGGCGGCGAAGCGCGTGCGCAGCGTCTCGTGGCGGGCCACGAGCGCGGTCAGGGCGCGCTCCAGGGCCTCCGCGTCCAGGGCACCGCGCACCCGCAGGGCGAACGGCAGGTTGTACGCGGCCGTCCCGGGGAGCATCTGGTCGATGAACCACAGCCGCTGCTGCGCGAACGAGAGCGGCAGTGCCCCGTCCCGGGCGACCGGGACGAGCGGCGGGGCCTGGACTCCGCCGCCGCCGCGGACGAGCGCGTCCACGCGCTCCGCCAGCGCCTGCACGGTGGACGCCTCGAAGAGCACGCGCAGGGGCAGGTCGATGCCGAAGGCGTCGCGGACGCGGGCCATGACGCGCGTGGCCAGCAGCGAGTGCCCGCCCAGGGCGAAGAAGTCGTCCCGCGCGCCCACTCGCTCCGTCCCCAGCACGGCGGCGAAGATCCCGGCGAGCACCTCTTCCGCGGGGGTGCGCGGCGCGGTGTACGCGGCGCCCTCGCGCTCGGAATCCCGCGGCGCGGGAAGGGCGCGGCGGTCGATCTTGCCGCTGGGGGTGAGCGGGAGCGCGTCCAGCATCACCACGTGCGCGGGGACCATGTAGTCCGGCAGCGTGTTGCGCAGGTGCGCCCGCAGCGTTTCCGCATCGGCGGAGCCGACCACGTACGCCACCAGCCGCGTGTCCCCCGCCCCGGCGGCGTGGGCCACGATGGCGCACTCCGCCACGGCGGGATGCCCGCGCAGCACGGCCTCGATCTCCCCCGGCTCGATGCGGAACCCGCGCACCTTTACCTGCGCGTCCAGGCGGCCCAGGTACTCCAGCACGCCGTCGGACCGCCACCGCCCGCGGTCGCCGGAGCGGTACATCCGCGCCCCCGGCTCGGCGGAGAAGGGATCGGGGATGAAGCGGTCCGCCGTGAGGTCCGGGCGGCCCACGTAGCCGCGGGTGACGCCCGGGCCGGCCACGAACACCTCGCCGGGCACGCCGATGGGCTGCGGGCGCAGGGCGGCGTCCAGCACGTGCACGCGGGCGTTGTCGATGGGCCGGCCGATGGGCGCCGCGCCGTCCGCCGCCACGTCGTGGGTGGTGCACCAGACGGTGGATTCCGTGGGCCCGTACAGGTTCACGAGCCCGTCCGGCAGCACGGAGCGGATCTGCGCGGACAGGTCCGGCGCCAGGGCCTCGCCGCCCAGGAAGACGCGGTCCAGCGGAGCCAGGGCCTCCAATCCGCTCTCCGCGATCAGCATGGCGGCGAGCGTGGGCGTGCACTGCAGGTGGGTGATGCCGTGCCGGCGGATCTGCGCGGCGATCGTCTCGCCGTCCCGCGCACGGTCGCGCTCGGGCTGGATGACGACGCGGAAGCCGCGGGCCAGCGTCCACAGCAGTTCCAGGACGTGGATGTCGAAGCTGATGCGGGATACCGCCAGCCACGTCCCCGGCATGGCGCCGCCCACGCGGTCGTCCATCCCGGCCAGGAAGAAGGCCGCGTTGGCGTGCGTCACGTGCACGCCCTTGGGCCGGCCCGTGGAGCCGGAGGTGTAGATGATGTACGCGCCGTTCTCCGCCGTCAGTCCCGTTTCGGGCGCCTCCGGGCGATGGGCGGCGATGGTCCGCGCGTCGGCGTCGATGGACACGATGCCCACGCCGTCCGTGGGGAGCAGGCCGCGGAGCGATTCCTCGGTGACGAGCAGGGCCGCGCGGGAATCCGCCAGCATGTACGCCAGGCGATCCGCGGGATACGACGGGTCCAGGGGGACGTACGTGCCGCCCGCCTTGAGCACGCCCAGCAGCGCCACGACGGTCTCTTCGGACCGCTGCAGGCAGATGCCGATCCGCGTCTCTGGCCCGGCGCCCAGGCGGACGAGGTGCTGCGCCAGGCGGTTGGCGCGCGCGTCGATCTCGCGGTACGTCACGGCGTCGTCGCCAAAGATGACGGCGACGTCGTCCGGCGTGCGCTCGGCCTGCGCCTCGATCCAGCGGTGCACGCGCAGCTCGGCGGGGAGCGGATTGGGGGTGCAGCTCCACCCGGCCAGCCGCGCCCGCTCGGGGGCATCCAGCAGTTCCACGGCGTTGATGCGCCGGTCCGCGTCCGCCGCGACGGCCCGCAGAAGCGCCGTGAAGTGGCCCAGCATCCGCTCGGCCGTGGTGTCGTCGAAGAGCTCCGCGCGATAGCCCAGGCTCCCCGCCAGCACGTCCCCGTCCTCGCCCATCATCAGCGACAGGTCGAACAGCGCCGCGCCGCGCGCCGCTTCCACGGGCTCGGCTTCCACCGCGCCAAGACGCAGCGCCTCGCGGGTGTTGTTCTGGAGCGTGAAGAGGACCTGGAAGAGCGGCGTGTGGCTCAGCGACCGGTCCGGCTGCAGCGCCTCCACCAGCTTCTCGAACGGCACGTCCTGGTGCTGATACGCGCCCAGCGTCGTCTCGCGCACACGGCCCAGCAGCGCGCGGAACGGCGGGTCGCCGGACAGATCCGCGCGCAGGACGAGCGTGTTCACGAAGAAGCCGATCAGCCCCTCCGTCTCCAGCCGCGTGCGGCCAGCGATGGGCGTGCCCACGCTGACGTCCTCGGCGCCGGCGTAGCGGGCGAGCAGCCCCTGCCACGCGGCGAGCAGCACCATGAACAACGTCGCACCTTCGCGCCGGGCCAGCGCCCGCAACGCGTCGCCCGTCTCCGTCGGAAGCACGAAGCCGACGGCGCGGCCTTCCTCGCCCTGCACCAGCGGGCGGGGACGGTCGGTGGGTAGTTCGAGCAGCGGCGGCGCGCCGGCCAGCAGCTCGCGCCACCAGGCGATCTGCGCATCCAGCACGTCGCCCGTGAGCCAGGCGCGCTGCCAGACGGCGTAGTCGGCGTACTGCACCGGCAGCGCGGGCAGCGGGGACGACTCGCCGCGCGAGAAGGCTTCGTAGAGCGCGGAGACCTCGTGGACGAGCAGGCCCAGGCTCCACCCGTCGCCCGCGATGTGGTGCAGCGTGAACGAGAGCTGCCACTCCGCTTCGTCAAGCCGCGCCAGCAGCGCGCGCACGGGCGGCTCGGAATCCAGCCGGAAGGGACGGACGGCCTCGTCCGCAGCCAGCGCGCGCGCAGCGGCCTCGCGCTCGTCGGCCGGCAGGGCGCGCAGGTCCGTTATGGGGAGCGCGAACGGCGCGGGCGCGGCGATCACCTGTACAGGCTCGCCGCCCTCCGCGTGGAACGTCGTGCGCAGGCTCTCGTGGCGACGGACGATCTCCGTCAACGCCTGCTCCAGCACGGCGGGATCCAGGTCGCCGCGCAGCCGCAGCGCCGCCGGCAGGTGGTACGTCGCCTCTCCGGGATTCAGCTGCTCGATGAACCACAGCCGCTGCTGCGCGAACGAGAGCGGCAGGGCCTCGTCGCGCCCGACGGGGACGAGCGGCGGGAGCGCCTGCACGCCGGCATCGGCACGGGCGAGCATTTCGACGCGCTGCGCCAGCGCATCCACGGCCGGGGCCTCGAACATCACCCGCAGCGGCAGGTCGATGCCGAACGCGTCGCGGACGCGGGAGATGACGCGCGTCGCCAGCAGCGAGTGACCGCCCAAGCTGAAGAAATCGTCGCGCGCGCCGACGCGCTCCACGTCCAGCACGGCCGCGAAGATGCCGGCCAGCACCTCCTCGGCCGGCGTGCGCGGCGCGACGTACTCCGCGGTCGGCTCCGCGTCGGCGGGGGCCGGGAGCGCGCGGCGGTCCAGCTTGCCGTTCGGCGTCAGCGGAAGCGCATCCAGCGTCACCACGTGCGCCGGGACCATGTAGTCCGGCAGCGACTGGCGGAGATGCGCGCGCAGCGCATCCGCACCCGCCGAACCGACGACGTACGCCACGAGCCGCGTGTCACCGGCGGATGCGGCGCGCGCCACCACCGCGCAGTCCGAGACCGCCGGATGCGCGCGCAGCACCGCCTCGATCTCGCCCGGCTCGATGCGGAAGCCGCGCACCTTCACCTGTGCATCCAGGCGGCCCAGGTACTCCAGCGCGCCGTCCGCACGCCAGCGCGCGCGGTCGCCCGTGCGGTACATCCGCGCGCCGGGCTCCATCGAGAACGCATCCGGGACGAAGCGCTCCGCCGTGAGGCCCGGCCGGCCCAGGTAGCCGCGTGTAACGCCCGCCCCGCCGATCAGCAACTCGCCCGGAATCCCAGTCGGCTGCCGATGGAGCGCGCCGTCGAGCACGTACACGCGCGTGTTGTCGATCGGGCGGCCGATGGGCACAGTCCCGTCCGCATCCACCGCGTGCGTCGCGGACCAGACCGTCGTCTCGGTGGGCCCGTACATGTTGATGAGCCCGTCCGGCAGCACGCTCCGGATCTGCGCCGCCAGGTCCATTGGCAGCGCCTCGCCGCCGAGAAGGATGCGCTCCAGCCCGGCCAGCGCATCCAGCCCGCTCTCCGCGATCAGGATCGACGCAAGCGACGGCGTGCACTGCAGATGCGTGACGTCGTGGCGGCGGATCTGCTCCGCGAGCGACTCGCCCTCCGCCGCGCGGTCCGGCTCCGGCTGCACGACGACGCGGAATCCGCGCGCGAGCGTCCAGAGCAGTTCCAGTACGTGGATGTCGAAGCTGATTCGCGTCACGGCGAGCCAGGTGCCCGGGATCGTGCCGCCGACGCGCTCGTCCATCGCCGCGAAGAAGCTCGTGGCGTTCGCGTGCGTCACCTGTACGCCCTTCGGCCGCCCCGTCGATCCGGACGTGTAGATGACGTACGCCGCGTTGTCCGCATCCGCCGCGTCATCCACCGGCGCATCGGACTCCGCCGCGATCAGCGACGCATCCGCATCCACCGAGACGACGCGCACGCCCTCCGACGGGAGCAGATTCCGCAGCGCTTCCTGCGTGATGAGCAGCGGCGCGCCGGAATCCTCCAGCATGTACGCCAGCCGGTCCGCCGGATACGACGGATCGAGCGGCAGATACGCCGCGCCCGCCTTCATCACCGCGAGCAGCGCGATCACCGTCTCCGCCGAGCGCTCCAGGCAGATGCCCACGCTCGTCTCCGGCCCCGCGCCCAGGCGCACGAGGTGCTGCGCCAGGCGGTTCGCGCGGATATCCAACTCGCGGTACGTCACCGCCTCATCCGCGAAGACGACGGCGACGGCGTCCGGCGTGCGCGCGGCCTGCGCCTCGATCCAGCGGTGCACGCGCAGCTCGGCGGGCAGGGCGCGCTCGGTGCCGCTCCACTCCGCCAGCCGCGCCCGCTCGCCCGCATCCAGCAGGTCCACGTCGGCGATGCGCAGATCCGCATCGGCCGCGACAGCCCGGAGCAGCGCGCCGAAGTGGCCCAGCATCCGCTCGGCCGTGGCGTCGTCGAACAGCTCGGCGCGGTAGCCGAGGCTCCCCGCCAGCGCGCCGCCGTCCTCGCCCAGGTTCAGCGACAGGTCGAAGAGAGCGGCGCCGCGAGACGCTTCCACGGGCTCGGCTTCCACCGCGCCGAGGCGCAGCGCCTCGCGGGTGTTGTTCTGCAGCGTAAAGAGCACCTGGAAGAGCGGCGTGTGGCTCATCGAGCGCTCGGGCTGCAGCGCCTCCACCAGCTTCTCGAACGGCACGTCCTGGTGCTGATAGGCGCCGAGCGTCGTCTCGCGAACGCGGCCCAGCAACGCACGGAACGGCGGGTCACCGGAGAGATCGGCGCGCAGGACCAGCGTGTTCACGAAGAAGCCGATCAGCCTCTCCGTCTCCAGCCGCGTCCGCCCGGCGATGGGCGTGCCCACGCTCACGTCCTCCGCGCCAGCGTAGCGCGCCAGCAGCCCCTGCCACGCGGCGAGCAGCACCATGAACAGCGTCGCGCCTTCACGCCGCGCGAGAGCACGCAGCGCATCCGCCGTCTCCGCGGGGATTGCGAACGGAGCCGTGCGGCCTTCCTCGCCCTGCACCAGCGGGCGCGGGCGATCGGTCGGCAGCTCCAGCAGGGGCGGCGCGCCGGCCAGCAAATCGCGCCACCAGCCGATCTGCGCATCCAGCACGTCGCCCGTGAGCCAGGCGCGCTGCCACACGGCGTAGTCGGCGTACTGCACAGGAAGCGCGGGCAGCGGCGACGGCTCGCCGCGCGAAAAGGCTTCGTAGAGCGCCGAGACCTCGTGCACCAGCAGACCCAGGCTCCACCCGTCGCCCGCGATGTGGTGCAGCGTGAAGGGCAGCTGCCACTCCGCGTCGTCGAGGCGCGCAAGCAGGGCGCGCACGGGCGGCTCCGAATCCAACTTGAACGGGCGCACAGCCTCGTCCGCGGCCAACGCACGCGCTGCGGCGTCGCGCTCGTCGGACGGCAGGGCGCGCAGGTCGGTGATGGGGAGCGCGAACGGCGCGGGCGGGGCGATCACCTGGACGGGCTCGCCGCCCTCGGAACGGAAGGTCGTGCGCAGGCTCTCGTGGCGGCGGACGATCTCCGTCAGCGCCTGCTCCAGCACGGCGGGATCCAGGTCGCCACGCAGTCGCAGCGCCGCGGGCAGATGATACGTCGCCTCGCCGGGATTCAGCTGCTCGATGAACCACAGCCGCTGCTGCGCGAACGAGAGCGGCAGCGGCTCGTCACGCGACACGGGGGCGAGCGGCGGGAGCGCCTGCACGCCGGCATCGGCACGGGCGAGCGCTTCCACGCGCTTCGCCAGCGCGTCCACGGCTGGGGCCTCGAACATCACCCGCAGCGGCAGGTCGATGCCGAACGCGTCGCGAACGCGGGAGATCACGCGCGTGGCCAGCAGCGAGTGCCCGCCCAGGCTGAAGAAATCGTCGTGCGCGCCGATGCGATCCACGCCCAGAACCGCGGCGAAGATCCCGGCCAGCACTTCCTCCGCCGGGGTGCGCGGGGCGACGTATTCCGCGGCGGGCTCGGAATCACTCGGCGCGGGCAGCGCGCGGCGGTCCAGCTTGCCGTTGGGCGTGAGCGGAAGTGCATCCAGCGTCACCACGTGCGCCGGGACCATGTAGTCCGGCAGCGACTGCCGCAGATGCACGCGTACCTCATCCGCATCCGCGGAGCCGACCACGTACACCACCAGCCGCGTGTCGCCGGCGGATGCGGCGCGGGCTACCACCACGCAGTCCGCCACCGCCGGATGCGCGCGCAGAACCGCCTCGATCTCGCCCGGCTCAATGCGGAAGCCGCGCACCTTCACCTGGGCGTCCAGGCGGCCCAGGTACTCCAGGGCGCCGTCCGCACGCCACCGCGCGCGGTCGCCGGTGCGGTACATCCGCGCACCCGGCTCGCTGGCGAACGCGTCGGGGACGAAGCGCTCTGCCGTCAGGCCCGGCCGGCCCAGGTATCCGCGCGTCACGCCCGCGCCGCCGATCAACAGCTCGCCCGGGACCCCGGCCGGCTGCGCGCGCAGGGCGCCATCCAGCACGTAGACGCGCGTGTTCGCGATCGGGCGACCGATGGGGACGGTGCCGTCAGCATCAACAGCGTGCGTCGCGGACCAGACCGTCGTCTCCGTCGGGCCGTACATGTTGATGAGCCCATCCGGCAGCACCGAGCGGATCTGCGCCGCCAGGTCAGCGGGCAGCGCCTCGCCGCCGAGGAGGATGCGCTCAAGGCCGGCCAGCGCTTCGACGCCGCTCTCCGCGATCAGGATCGACGCAAGCGACGGCGTGCACTGCAGATGCGTGACGTCGTGGCGGCGGATCTGCTCCGCGAGCGACTCACCCTCCGCCGCGCGGCCCGGCTCCGGCTGCACGACGACGCGGAAGCCGCGCGTGAGCGTCCAGAGCAGCTCCAGCACGTGGATGTCGAAGCTGATGCGCGTCACGGCCAGCCAGGTGCCGGGGATCGTGCCGCCCACCCGCTCATCCATCGCCGCGAAGAAGCTCGTGGCGTTCGCGTGCGTGACCTGCACACCCTTCGGCCGCCCCGTCGATCCCGAGGTGTAGATGACGTACGCCGCGTTGTCCGCATCAGCCCTGTCATCGACCGGCGCATCGGACTCGGACGCGATCGCCGACGCATCCGCATCCACCGAGACGACGCGCACGCCCTCCGCCGGGAGCAGATTCCGCAGCGCGTCTTGGGTGATGAGCAGCGGCGCGCCGGAATCCTCCAGCATGTACGCCAGCCGGTCCGCCGGATACGACGGATCGAGCGGCAGATACGCCGCGCCCGCCTTCATTACGCCGAGCAGCGCGACCACCGTCTCCGCCGAGCGCTCCAGGCAGATGCCGACGCGCGTCTCCGGCCCCGCGCCCAGGCGCGCCAAGTGCTGAGCCAGGCGGTTCGCGCGGATATCCAACTCGCGGTACGTCACCGCCTCATCCGCGAACACCACCGCGACCGCGTCGGGCGTGCGCGCGGCCTGCGCCTCGATCCAGCGGTGCACGCGCAGCTCCGCCGGCAGGGCGCGCTCGGTGCCGCTCCACTCGGCCAGCCGCGCCCGCTCGCCCGCATCCAGCAGGTCCACGTCGGCGATGCGCAGATCCGCATCGGCCGCGACCGACCGCAGCAGCGCGCCAAAGTGGCCCAGCATCCGCTCCGCCGTCGCGTCGTCGAAGAGCTCGGCGCGGTAGCCCAGGCTGCCGGCCAGCGCGCCGCCGTCCTCGCCCAGGTTCAGCGACAGGTCGAAGAGCGCGGCGCCGCGTGAGGCTTCCACGGGCTCGGCTTCCACCGCGCCCAAGCGCAGCGCCTCGCGCGTGTTGTTCTGCAGCGTGAAGAGGACCTGGAAAAGCGGCGTGTGGCTCATCGAGCGCTCGGGCTGCAGCGCCTCCACGAGCTTCTCGAATGGCACGTCCTGGTGCTGATACGCGCCGAGCGTCGTCTCGCGCACGCGGCCGAGGAGCGCGCGGAACGGTGGGTCGCCGGAGACGTCCGCGCGCAGGACCAGCGTGTTCACGAAGAAGCCGATCAGCCTCTCCGTCTCCAGCCGCGTCCGCCCGGCGATGGGCGTGCCCACGCTCACGTCCTCCGCGCCAGCGTAGCGCGCCAGCAGCCCCTGCCACGCGGCCAGCAGCACCATGAACAGCGTCGCGCCTTCACGCCGCGCGAGAGCACGCAGCGCATCCGCCGTCTCCGCGGGGATTGCGAACGGAGCCGTGCGGCCTTCCCCGCCCTGCACCAGCGGGCGCGGGCGGTCGGTCGGCAGCTCCAGCAGCGGCGGCGCACCGGCCAGCAACTCGCGCCACCAGCCGATCTGCGCATCCAGCACGTCGCCCGTGAGCCACGCGCGCTGCCAGACCGCGTAATCCGCGTACTGCACGGGAAGCGAGGGCAGCGGCGAGGGCTCGCCACGCGAGAAGGCTTCGTAGAGCGCCGAGACCTCGTGGACGAGCAGGCCCAGGCTCCACCCGTCGCCCGCGATGTGGTGCAGCGTGAAGGAAAGCTGCCACTCCGCCTCGTCCAGGCGCGCCAGCAGGGCACGCACGGGAGGCTCCGCGTCCAGCCGGAACGGGCGCACGGCCTCGTCCGCCGCCAACGCACTCGCCGCAGCCTCACGGGCATTCGCCGGGAGATCGCGCAGGTCGGTGATGGGCAGCGCGAACGGCGCGGGCGGGGCGATCACCTGCACGGGCTCGCCGCCTTCCGCGCGGAACGTGGTGCGCAGGCTCTCGTGGCGGCGGACGATCTCCGTCAGCGCCTGCTCCAGCACGGCGGGATCCAGATCGCCACGCAGTCGCAGCGCCGCGGGCAGATGATACGTCGCCTCGCCGGGATTCAGCTGCTCGATGAACCACAGCCGCTGCTGCGCAAACGAGAGCGGCAGCGCGCCGTCGCGGGGCATGGGGACGAGCGGCGGGATGCTCGCGCCGGCATCCTCGTCCCGGAGACGCCGCACGCGCGTCGCGATGGCGGCGGCCGTGGGGCCCTCGAAGAACGCGCGGAGGGAGAGCTCCACGCCGAACGCATCGCGCACGCGGGACACCACGCGCGTGGCCAGCAGCGAGTGCCCGCCCAGGGCGAAGAAGTCGTCGTGGGCGCCCACGCGGTAGCGCTGGAGCACGTCCGCGAAGATCCCCGCCAGCATCTCCGCTTCCGGCGTATCCCGCTCGTCCGGGCCGCCCACGGACAGCGCGTCCGCCGGCACCGGCAGCGCGCGGCGGTCCACCTTGGCGTTGGGCGTCAGCGGCAGCGCATCCAGCGCCACGAACGCCGCCGGCACCATGTACTCCGGCACGTGGCCGCGCAGGTACGCGCGCAGCACGGCCGCGTCCGGCGCCGACTCGCCCGGCGCGGCGACGACGTACGCCACCAGCCGCCGCTCGCCCGGCGCGTCCTCGCGCACCATCACCACCGCCTCGCGCAGGGCCGGGTGCGCCGCCAGCAGCGCCTCGATCTCCCCCGGCTCCACGCGGAAGCCGCGCACCTTCACCTGCTGGTCCGCGCGGCCCATGGGCTCCACCACGCCGTCGGGGCGGTAGCGGCCCAGGTCGCCCGTGCGGTACATCCGGTCCGCCGCGTCCGTGGCGAACGGGCCGGGAAGGAAGCGCTCCGCCGTCAGCGCGTCGTCGCCGTGGTAGCCCAGGGCCACGTGGGGGCTGCGGATGTAGACCTCGCCCGCCTCGCCCACGCCCGCCAGCCCGCCGTCCGCGTTCAGCACCAGCAGCTGCGCGCCCTTCATCCCCACGCCCAGCGGCACCACCTCGCGCGGCGCGTCGCCCTCGTCCGCGGGGATGTCGAACCAGCTGAGCGCGCGCTGCGTCTCCGTGGCGCCGTAGAAGTTCACCGCCCGGACCGCCGGGGCCAGCCGCCGCAGCCGCGCCACGTCGCCGCGCGTGAGGGCCTCGCCCACGAAGAACGCCAGGCGCAGCCCGGGGACGGATTCCGCCCCGTCCGCCGGCAGGTCCGTGATCACCTTGCCCAGCGAAGGCGTGAGGTGCGTGGCCGTGATGCCCGCCTCGCGCAGCCAGCGCGCCAGCCCGCCGCGCGTCTCCAGGGCCGACTCGGGCGGCGCCACGACGGCCGCGCCCAGCTGCAGGGGGTGGAAGACGTCGCGCTGCAGGGGGTCGTGCGCCAGCCCGGAGAGCATGCTGAAGCGGTCGTCCGCGTCCAGCCCGAACGTCTCCGCCAGCCAGGGGATGAAGTGCGTGAGCGACCCGTGCCGCCCCAGCACCGTGCGGGGCATCCCCGTGGTCCCCGACGTAAAGGCCAGGTACGCCAGCGAATCCGGGCCGATCTCCACCGGCAGCGGATCCGTGGACCACTCCGCCAGCAGCCCCGCCGCCTCCGCCGCCGCGCGGCCGGGGAGCGACAGGCGCACGGCCGGGAGCGATCCCTCCAGCTCCGCCGGCACGGGGCCCGCGGCCTCCACGGCCAGCAGCGCGCGCGGGGCCGCGATCCGCAGGTACTCCCGCAGCCGCAGGGGCGGATACGACGGATCCAGCACGACGAACGCCGCGCCCGCGTTGAGGATCCCCATCAGCGCCCACACGAGCGACGCGCTGCGGTGCGCGTACACGGCGACCACGTCCCCCGCCGCCACGCCGTTGCCGACCAGGGAGCGGGCCAGCTGCGTGGAGCGCGCGTGGAGCTCCCCGTAGGTCCAGCGCTCGTCCGCGTCCTCCGCCGCCAGCCGCTCCGGCGCGCGGCGCGCCCACCCGGCGAACACCTCCGGGATGGAGCCCCGCCACGCGCCGCTCAGGGGCGCGGCCGGGTCCGGGAGAATGGCGCGCGCCGGCTCCGTCACCAGCGACAGCGCGGCGACGCTCCGCGCGGGCTCGCGCACGGCCTGCTCCAGCAGGAGCCGGTACTGCGCCAGCATCTCCGCCATCCGCGCGGGGGCGAAGAGGGCGGCGTCGTACACCAGCGACAGGTGGATGCCGTCCGGGCGCGGCGCGGCGTACAGCGTCAGGTCGAACTTGGAAAGGGCGTCCCCCTCCTCCAGCACCGGCTCCAGCGTGAGGCCGGGAAGCCGCACCTCGCGCTGCTCCAGGTTCAGCAGGTTGAAGAACACCTGGAAGACGGGCGCGTGCGACAGGCTGCGCTCCGGCCGCAGCGCGTCCAGCACCCGCTCGAAGGGCAGGTCCTGGTGCGCGTACGCCCCCAGCGTCGTCTCGCGCACCCGGCCCAGCAGCGCGCGGAACGAGAGCGCGCCGGAGAGGTCCGTGCGCAGCGCCAGCGTGTTGACGAAGAAGCCGATGAGCCCCTCCGCCTCCGTGCGCGTGCGGTTGGCCACGGGCGTGCCCACCACCACGTCCTCATGCCCCGCCAGCCGCCCCAGCAGCACCTTGAACGCCGCCAGCAGGGTCATGAACAGCGTGGCGCCCTCTTCGCGCGAGAGCGACTCCAGCGCGTCCGCCAGCTCGCGGGGCAGCTGCATGGACGCGCGGAGTCCCCGCCGCCCCTGCACCGCCGGGCGCGGGTGGTCCGTGGGCAGCTCCAGCACGGGGGGCGCGCCGGCCAGCCGCTCGCGCCAGTACGCCAGCCGCGCCTCCAGCGCATCCCCCTGCAGCCACGCGCGCTGCCACGCCGCGTAGTCCGCATACTGCAGCGGCAGCTCCGGCAGCCCCGCGTCTTCCCCCGAGACGCGGGCGCCGTAGAGCGCCGCCACCTCGCGCACCAGCACGCCCATGGACCACCCGTCGCTGACGATGTGGTGCAGGGTGAACAGGAGCACGGCGTCGTCGTCCGCCACGCGCAGCAGGGCGGCGCGGAACAGGGGTCCCGCCTCCAGGTCGAACGGCGCCGCGGCGTCCTCGCGCACGCGCCGGCCCACCTCCGCCTCGCGCGCGGCCCCGTCCAGGGCGCGCAGATCCGTCTCCGGCAGCGCGAACGGCGCGGGGGGGTGGATGACCTGCACGGGGACGCCGCCCTCCGCGCGGAAGGTCGTCCGCAGGGCCTCGTGGCGGCGCACCACCTCGCCCAGGCTCCAGCGCAGGGCCTCCGCGTCCAGCGTGCCGCGCAGCCGCACCAGCCCGGGCAGGTTGTAGGCGGCGCTGCCGGGCTCCAGCTGATCCACCACCCACAGCCGCTCCTGCGTGAACGAGAGCGGCAGCGGCCCGTCCCGCGGCACCCGCGCGAACGGCGGCGCCTGCACGGCCGCCTGGCCCCGCAGCGTCTCCACGTGCGCCGCCAGCCCCGCCACGGTGGGGTGCTCGAAGAGGGCGCGCAGGGGCAGCTCCGTGCCGAACGCGTCCCGCACCCACGACACCACGCGCGTGGCCAGCAGCGAGTGGCCGCCCAGGGCGAAGAAGTCGTCCTCCGCGCCCACGCGCTCCACGCCCAGCAGCGGCGCCCAGATCCCCGCCATCACCTCCTCCGCGGACGTGCGGGGCGCCACGTACGCGTCGCCGTCCGCCCGAGGCGCGGGGAGCGCGCGGCGGTCCACCTTGCCGTTGGGCGTAAGGGGGATGGATTCCAGCAGCACGAACGCGCCGGGCACCAGGTACGCCGGCAGCCGGGCCGACAGTCCCTCGCGCAGTTCCGCGGTCGTCGGCCCGCCGCCGTCCTCTTCACCCTCGCGGGGGACGACGTAGGCCACGAGGCGCCGGTCCCCCGCCCCGTCTTCGCGGGCGATCACCACGGCGTCGCCCACGCGCGGATCGGTACGGAGCGCCTGCTCGATCTCGCCGATCTCGATGCGGAAGCCGCGCACCTTCACCTGCTGGTCCGCGCGCCCCGCGAACTCCAGCATCCCGTCCGGGCGCCAGCGGGCCAGGTCGCCCGTGCGGTACAGGCGCGATCCGGGCGCGCCGAACGGGTCCGGCACGAACTTCTCCGCCGTCAGGGCCGGCCGGCGCAGGTAGCCCCACGCCAGCCCCTCACCCCCCGCGTACAACTCGCCCGGCACGCCGATGGGGGACGGATTCAGCACCGCGTCCAGCACGTACGCCTGCGTCCCCGCCAGCGGCCCGCCCACCGGGAGCGACGCACACGTCCAGTCCGCGGCGGACAGGTCGTGGCAGGTGGTGAAGACGGTGTTCTCCGTGGGCCCGTAGCCGTTCGTCAGCCGCAGCGACGGGTGCGCCTCCAGGGCACGGCGGGCGTGGGGGATGGAGACGACGTCGCCGCCCGTCATCACGTGCCGCATCCCCGCCAGCGCGCCGATGTCCTCGTCCACCACGAGGTTGAAGAGGCCGGACGTGAGCCAGATGTGCGTCACGCCGTGCGCGCGGATGCTCTCCCCCAGCCCGGCGGGATCGGGAGGACGATTCGGATACAGAACCACGCGGCCGCCGCTCAGCAGCGCGGGCCACACCTCCAGCGTCGTCGCGTCGAACGTCGCGGGCGCCAGGTGCAGCCACGCGCTGCCGGGGCCCAGGTCCGCGAACTCGCCCTCGCGGATCAGGCCCACGATGGCGCCGTGCGGGATGGCGACGCCCTTGGGCTTGCCCGTGGATCCGCTCGTGTAGATGACGTGCGCCAGGGCGCCGGGGCCCAGGTCGATGCCGGGGTTCGTCTGGGGGGCTGCCTCGATGGCCGTGTGCTCGGCGTCGAGATCGACGAACTGCAGGGAATAGGGAATAGGGAATAGGGAATAGCCGGCAACGGCGTCCGCCGCTTCACGGGATGCGTTCTCGGTGAGGACGACGCGCGCATCGGCCTCGTCCAGCATGAAGGCGAGGCGCTCGACGGGGTACGCGGGGTCCAGGGGGACGTACGACCCGCCGGCCTTGAGCGCGGCCACCATCCCCACGATCAGCCGGGGGCCGCGCTCCACCAGCAGGCCGATGCCGTCGCCGGCGCGCGCGCCGCGGGCGACGAGGTGGTGCGCCAGGCGGCTGGACGCGCGGTCCAGTTCGGCGAATGTCATCTGGCCGCCGTCCCACGACAGCGCCACGGCGTCCGGCGCGGCGTCCGCCCGCGCGGCGAACACGGCGTGGATGGAGCGGTCCGGGCCGGGCACGGGCGCACCCAGGGCAAAGTCGTGCGTCACCCGGGCGCGCTCGTCCTCCGCCAGCATGGGCAGGGTGGCCAGCGCCGCGTCCGGGTCCGCCGCGGCGGCATCCAGCAGGGCGGCCAGGTGCGCCAGCATCCGCGCCGCCGTGGCCGCCTCGAACCGGTCCGTGCGGTAGTCCAGCGTGCCGGAGAACGCGCCGCGCCCGTCGTCGTGCACCGTCAGCATCAGGTCCGTCTTGGCGACGGCGGCCGTGCCCTCCAGCGGCTCCACCCGCGCGGCACCCAGCATGGCCACGCCGGCACCCGGCTCCGTCGCCACCAGGTCGAACATCACCTGGAACAGGGGCGACTGGCCCAGCCGCCGCTCCGGCGCCAGCTCCTCCACCAGCCGCTCGAAGGGCACGTCCTGGTGCGCGTAGGCCCCCAGCGTGTGCTCGCGCACCTGCCGCACGAGGCCGCGGAAGTCCCGCGCGGCGGCCACGTCCGTCCGCAGCACGAGCGTGTTGACGAAGAAGCCGATCAATCCCTCCGTCTCCAGCCGCCCGCGCCCCGCGATGGGCGTCCCCACCGAGATGTCGGACTGCCGGGCGTAGCGCGCCAGCAGCGCCTGCCACCCGGCCAGCATCGTCATGGACGTCGTGGCGCCCTCGCCGCGGCCCAGGGCCCGCAGCGCCTCCGACGTCTCGGCGGAAAGCCGGAACGACACGCGCGCCCCCGCCGAACCGGCCGCGAGGGGCGCGGGGTGGTCCGTGGGCAGTTCCAGCACGGGCGGGGCGCCGGCCAGCCGCCCGCGCCAGTAGTCGAGCTGCGCCTCCAGCACCTCGCCCCGCAGCCAGCCGCGCTGCCACGCCGCGTAGTCCGCGTACTGCACGGGAAGCGGCGGCAGCGACGGGGCGCGCCCCTCCGTGAACGCGCCGTACAGCTCCGCGATCTCCCGCACCAGGATGGTGGTGGACCAGCCGTCGCTGGCGATGTGGTGCAGCGTCAGCAGCAGTGCGTGGTCCTCCTCCTCCAGCCGCACCAGCGTGCCGCGGATGGGCAGGCCGGCCGCCAGGTCGAACGGGCGCAGGGCCTCTTCCTCCACGAGCGTCCGCAGCGCCGCCTCGCGCGCATCCCCCGTCCCCTCCGCCAGGCCGGCCCCATCCGCCAGCTCGACGACGGTGAGGCGGATGGGATGGGGCGGATCGATCACCTGCGCCGCCTGGCCGTCCACGCTGACGAAGCGCGTGCGCAGCGATTCGTGCCGGCGGACGACCTCCGTCAGGCTGCGCTCCAGGGCGTCCGCGTCCACCGCGCCCCGCAGCCGCACGGCGTAGGGGAGGTTGTAGGTGGCGCTCCCCGGCTCCAGCTGGTCGATGAACCACAGCCGCTGCTGCGCGAACGAGAGCGGCAGCGCGCCGTCCCGCGGCACGGGGACGATGGGCGGCGCCTGCGTCCCCGCCCCGGCGCGGAGGAGCGATTCCACCTGCTCCGCCAGCCGCTCCACGGTGGGCGCCTCGAACACGGCGCGCAGGGGCAGCTCGATGCCGAACGCCTCGCGCACGCGGGACACCAGGCGCGTGGCCAGCAGCGAGTGCCCGCCCAGGGCAAAGAAGTCGTCCGCCGCGCCCACCCGCTCCGCGCGCACCACCTCCGCGAACACGCCGGCCAGCGCCTGCTCCACGGGGGTGCGGGGCGCCACGTACGCCTCCCCCCCCTCGCCCGCCGCGTCCGGCGCGGGGAGAGCGCGGCGGTCCAGCTTGCCGTTGGGCATCCGCGGCAGCCCGTCCAGCACCACGAACGCGCCGGGCACCATGTACTCCGGCAGCCGCTCGCGCAGGTACGCCCGCAGCGCCGCGGGCGAGAGGCCGGCGTCCCCCTCCCCCGCCACGTCCCCTGCCCCGGCCACGTAGGCTACGAGCCGCGCATCCCCGCCCCCGTCCCCGCGCGCCACGACGGCGGCCTCGCGCACGGCGGGGTGGCGCTCCAGCAGCGCCTGCACCTCGCCCGGCTCCATGCGGACGCCGCGCACCTTCACCTGGTCGTCCGTGCGGCCCAGGTACTCCAGCGTCCCCTCCGCCGTCCACCGCGCCCGGTCGCCCGTGCGGTACATCCGCTCGCCCGGCTCCCCGGTGAACGGGTCGGGGACGAAGCGCTCCGCCGTCCGCCCGGGGAGGCCGTGGTAGCCGCGCGCCACCCCCGCGCCGCCGGCGTACAGCTCGCCGGGCACGCCCACGGGGAGCGGCCGCAGGCGCGCGTCCAGCACGTACGCGCGCAGGTTCGCGATCGGCGAGCCGATGGTGATGCGCGCGCCGTCCAGCCGCGCCACCGTGGCGTTGACCGTGGTCTCCGTGGGGCCGTAGAAGTTCCAGACGGGGACGCCGGGAAAGAGCACGCGCGTCCGCGCCAGCAGCTCCGGGGGCAGCGCCTCGCCGCCCAGGGTGATGACGCGCAGCCCCGCGGGACGGGGGCCGCCCGCCTCCATCCCGTCCACCAGCGCCGCCCACAGCGACGGCACCCCGCCGAACGACGGGCGCGCGTGCCCCGCCAGCGCCTCCAGCAGCGCCCGGGGATCGGACACCGTCTCCTCCGGGAGCACCCACACCGGCTCGCCGCGCAGCAGGGGCGAGAACAGGGCGCGGACGTGCGCGTCGAACGACAGGCGGCTCAGCAGGGGGATGGCGAAGCCCTCCGCGCCCAGCACCGTCCGGTCGAACCACGCCAGGTAGTTGAGGAGGTTCCGGTGCTCCACCAGCACGCCGCGCGGCGTCCCCGTGGAGCCCGAGGTGTAGAGGACGTACGCCACGTTCTCCGGCGCGGCGGCCGGCGGCAGGGGCGCGGCGTCGTGGCGGGCGAGGGCGTCCCCGTCCGTGTCCATCCGCACGACGGGCCCCGCGAAGCCGGCCACGCGGTCCGCGCGGGCGGCGTCCGTCACCACGGCGGCGGGGCGCGCGTCCGCCAGCAGCACGCGCAGGCGGTCCGGGGGGTGCGCGGGATCCAGCGGCACGTACGCCCCGCCGGCCTTGAGGATGCCCAGCACGGCGGCCACGGCGTCCGGCCCCCGCTCCAGGCACAGCCCCACGCGCGCGTCCGGCCCCACGCCCACCCCGCGCAGGTGCCGCGCGAGGCGGTTGGCGCACGCCTCCAGCGCCCCGTAGGAGATGGATTTCGCGCCGAAGACGATGGCCGGCGCGTCCGGCGTGCGGGCCGCGTGCGCCGCGAACACCTCGTGCACGGGGCGCGGATCGGCGATGGGCGCGGACGTCGCGTTCCACGCCTCCAGCACCTGCCGGCGCTCGCCCTCGCCCAGCAGCGCGTAGTCCGCCAGGGGACGGGACGCATCCGCCGCCACCTCCGCCAGCAGGGCGGCGTAGTGGTCCAGCATCCGCTGCACGGTGGCCGCGTCGAACAGGTCCGTTCGGTAGGTCAGCATGCCCCGCAGCCCGCCGTCCTCCTCGGCCAGCACCAGGCTCAGGTCGTACTTGGCGGCTGCGGCGTCCGCGTCCAGCGTCTCGACCTCCACGGGGCCCAGGCGCAGCCGGTTCCCGCCCTCCGTGCCGTACACCAGCATGGCCTGGAACACGGGGGACGAGGCGGCGCCTCGGTCCACGCCCAGCTCCTGCACCAGCCGCTCGAACGGCAGATCCTGGTGCGCGTGGGCGCCCAGCGTGGCCTCGCGCACCCGCCCCAGCAGCTCGCGGAAGGGGGGATCGCCCGAGAGGTCCGCCCGCAGGGCCAGCGTGTTGGCGAAAAAGCCGATGAGCCCCTCCACCTCGACCCGCGTTCGATTGGCGATGGGGGTGCCCACCACCACGTCGTCCTGCCCCGCCCAGCGGCCCAGTAGCAGCTGCCACGCCGCCATCACCGTCATGAACAGGGTGGCGCCCTCGCGCTGCGCCAGCTCCGCCAGCGTCCGGGCCAGCGGCGTCGGCAAGTGGAAGGCGCGGCTGGCCCCCGCCACCCCCACGCGCCCCCCGCGGGGCCGGTCCGTGGGGATCTCCAGCACGGGCGGCGCACCCGCCAGCGTGCGCCGCCAGTACGCCAGCTGCGTTTCCAACAGCGTTCCGCTCACGCGCTCGCGCTGCCAGAGCGTGTAGTCCGCGTACTGCACGGGGAGCTCGGGGAGCGGCGACGGCGCACCTCGCGAGAACGCGCCGTACAGGGCGGACAGCTCGCCGATGAGCACGCGGGCGGACCACGCGTCGCTGATCACGTGGTGCATGGTGAACAGCGCCAGGTGCTCCTCGTCCGCGAGCCGCAGCAGCGTTCCCCGCAGCAGCGGCCCTCCCGCCAGGTCGAACGGGCGCAGCGACTCGTCGCGCACCAGCCGCAGGGCCTCGCGCTCGCGCGCCTCCACCGGCAGGGCCGCCAGGTCCACCAGGGGGAGCGGGCAGCGTCCCGACGGCGCCACCGCCTGCACGGGTTCGCCGTCCACCAGGGGGAACGTCGTGCGCAGCGTCTCGTGGCGCCGCACCACCTCGTCCAGGGAGCGCGCCAGCACGAGGGTGTCCAGCCGTCCCCGCAGCCGCACGGCGGCGGGCATGTTGTACGCGGCGTTCCCCGGCTGCAGCCGGTCCACGAACCACAGCCGCTGCTGGGCGAACGAGAGCGGAACCGGCCCCGTGCCCTGGCGGCGCGGAATTCCCGCCTGCGCCGGCCCCTGCCCCCGGAGCGCGCGCAGGCGCTCCTGCAGCTTCGCCAGCTGCTCGGGGGTAAGGTCCTGGATGGAGACGGCCTGCTGCGTCATGCGTGGTTTGTGTCGGTAACGAAGTACTGATTGTGTTCACGGTGGCCCCTGTGGAGCCCTCCGTCCCCCGTCCCCTCCCCCGGCCGGACCTGCCGCACCCTCCTGGCCTGCCGGGCCCATCCCGCCTCCGCTCCCGAAGGGACAAAAGGAGCATTAGATTCGCCCTGGTACGATCCGATCGGGCCGCAGGATAGGAAATCAGCCGTTCCCGCGGGCGGCGGGAGGGGCGGGCCCGCCTCCCCCGCCCCGTCCCGCGGATCAGGTCACAGCTCCGCCAGCACCGCGGCCAGCAGCTCGTCGTCCACGGACGCGGCCTGGCGCTCCACGATCACCACGGCCAGGCGCGCCGGGGTGGTGGCCTCGAAGAGGTCGCGCAGGGGCACCTCCACGTGGAACTGCTCGTGCAGGGCGGACAGGAGCTGGGTGGCCAGCAGCGAATCGCCCCCCATCTCGAAGAAGTCGTCGTCGGCGCCGATGCCCTGGATGCCCAGCGTCCGGCCGTACATCCCCGCGAGCGTGTGCTCCAGGTCGCTGCGGGGCTCCACGTACGGCGTGGTGCCGGCGGGCCGGGGATGCAGCACGCCGGCCGGCTCGCGCCCGCGCAGCGCGGCCTCCACGTCCTTGCGGGTGATGCCGCGGGCCTGCTCGATGGTGGCCGGCAGGTCGCGCGTGCACACCGCCACGCGGGGCCCAAGGCCGTGCTGGAGGATGCGGACGAGCGCCTCGCCCCCCTCCTCGGCCGAGATCCCCTCCTCCGCCGCCGCGCGAAGTATCCGCTCCACGAGCGACCCCTCGCCCTCCGCCGCGCCCCGGGCGGGCGCGTCCTTCGCCGCCCGCCGCGACGCCCATCCGTCCCAGTCCGCCGCCACGACGAACCGGCCGTCGCGCCCGCTCCACGCGGCGAACGCGTCCAGGAACGCGCTGGCGGCGGACAGGTCCGCCGTCCCCAGCCCGCCGTACACGGAGTGCAGCGAGGAGCAGAGGAGGACGAAGTCCAGCGACAGGCCGGCCGTGGCCGCGTGCAGGGCCAGGGCCCCGCCCACCCGGGGCGCCAGGGCCGCGGCCAGCCGCTCCGGCGTCCGTGCCTGGATGAGCCCGCCGGCGGGAGCGCCGGCCGCGTGCACCACGCCGTGCAGCCCGCCCCACGCCGCGCGCACGTCGTCCACCAGCGCCCGCAGGGCCCCGGCGTCCGTCACGTCCACGGCCTCCACCCGCACGGTGGCGCCCAGCGCCTCCAGCGCCTGCACGCCGCGGATGCGGCGGCTGGCGGCGTCCGCCTCGCCGTGCTCCGCCACCCAGGCGTCCCACCCCTCGCGCGGGGGGAGCCCCGTGCGGCTGGTGAGCACCAGCCGGGCGCCCCGCTGGGCCAGGGGACGGGCCAGGGACAGGCCCAGCTGCCCCAGCCCGCCCGTCACCAGGTACACGCCGCCGTCGCGCAGGGACACGCGGGCACCCTCCGGGCGCGGGTCCGCCGCCACGGGCGCGTAGAAGGGGATCCACCGGCCACGGCCGCGGTACGCCACCTCCGGCTCCGCGTCATCTGCCATCCCAATGAGCCGCGCCGCCTCGTTCAGCACGGCGGCCTCCCAGCCGTTCGCCTCCACGTCCACGGCGCGGCCGCGGACGCCCGTGTACTCCTGCGCCACCACCTTCAGCAGCGCGGCCACGGGGGCCTGCGCCGGCTGCAGCGCTTCGCTCCCCAGCACCTCCTGCGCGCCGCGAGTGGCCCCCAGCAGGGTACTCCCTTCGCCCAGCAGCCCGGCCTCGCCCTGCGCCTGCACCCAGTGCATCAGCGCGTGCAGCCCGCGCTCGAACGACCGCGCCACGGACGCCGCGTCGACGGAATCCGCCGCCGGCTCGTCCAGGCTCCACAGGTGCAGCGTGTGCGTGGCGCCCGCCCATCCCCGCCCCGCCAGCGCGCGCGCCAGCGAGCGGTAGTCCTCGGGGGCCGCGGGATCCACGGTGACGTACGATTCCGCGTCGTGGTAGCCGGCCCCCGCCTCCACCCCCACCGCCTCCACCCGCACCACCTCCGCCCCCGCGCCCCGCAGCCGGTCCGCCAGGGGCGCCCCGTCCCGCCCGCCGAAGACGACCACGCGGCGGCCCGCGAAGGCATCCGCCGGCACGTCCGCGGGGGGCGTCTGCCGCCACAGGGGCGCGTAGAACCAGTCGCGCAGGGCCCGCCGCGCCGCCGCCGCGGGCGCGGCCTCCGCCGCGGCGGGCAGCCCCTCGGGCGCCAGCCAGAAGCGCTTCGGCTCCAGGGGGTGGCCGGGGAGCACCACGCGCTGCCGCCCCTCCGCGTCCCCCTGCAGCGTCCAGTCGATCCGCACGCCGTGGCCCCACAGCTGGCCCAGCGCGCGCAGGAGCAGGGCCCGGTCGCTTCCCGGCTGCTCCGCGTGGCGCAGCGAGGCGGCCACGCGCGCGGCGCCCTGCTGCCGCGCCCACGAGCCCAGCACGGACCCGGGGCCCACCTCCAGCAGCACGGGCTCGCCCGCGGCGCCGCCGCCCAGCCTCCGCAGCGTGTCCACGCACTCCGCGAAGCGCACGGGCGCCAGCAGGTGCTGCACCCAGTAGTCCACGGACTGCGCCTGCTCCGGCCGCAGCCACTGCCCCGTGGCGTTGGCGGCCAGGGGCACCTCCGGCGCGCGCCGGCGGATTCCGCTCACCACCCGGGCGAACTCGTCGCGCGCGGGCGCCAGCAGGGGCGAGTGGAAGGGGTGGCGCACGGCCAGGGGAAGCACCAGGGCGCCCTCCTTTTTCGCCCGCTCCGAGAAGCGCGCCACCTCCTCCGCGGTCCCCGACACCACGCACGAGCGCGGCGCGTTCACGGCCGCCAGGACCGGCGCGGTCCCTTCCGCCGCCAGGGAATCCAGGAGGGCGCGCGTCTCCGCCTCGGAGAGGGAGACGGCGGCCATGCTCCCGGGGATGGCGTCCAGCAGCTGCGCGCGACGCACCACGAGCGTCAGCGCGTCTTCCAGGGTGAAGATGCCAGCCACGCACGCCGCCACGTACTCGCCCAGGGAGTGCCCCGCCACGGCGCGCGGCACGATCCCGCGCTCCCGCCACAGCTCCGCCAGGGCGTAGCCCACGGCGAACATGGCGGGATGCCCCCAGCGCGCGCCCTGCAGCGGGTCGTCCGCGGAGGGGGCGGCGGGGCCGCGCAGCATGGCGCGCAGGTCCATCCCCTCCCCCGCGTCGGGCGCGGCGGCCGGGCTGGACGCGTCCGAAGGATACAGGACGGCGGCCAAGTCCATCTGCCAGCGGTCGCGGAGGATGGCGAAGCAGCGGTCCATGGCGTCGCGGAACGCCGGCTCCGTCTCGTACAGCTCGCGCCCCATCCCCGCGTACTGGGTGCCCAGGCCGGAGAAGAGGAAGACGACGCCGGGATCCGCCTCGGCCGCCACCTGCGTGGCCACCCGCGACGGGTCCCCACCGCGCAGCAGCGACACGGCTTCCGCCCCGTTCGCCGCCACGAGCGAGCGGCGGTGCGCGAACGCCTTGCGGCCGCGGGCCAGGGTGAACGCCACGTCGCCCAGGGCGAGGGCGGGATTCGCCTCCAGGTGCGCGGCCATGTCCGCCGCCAGGCGGTCCAGGGCGGCGGGGGTGCGGGCGGAAAGGACGAGCAGCTCCGGCCCGTCCACGGCGGCGGCCGGCGCGGGGGCGGGCGCTTCTTCCAGCACCACGTGCGCGTTGGTGCCGCCCACGCCGAACGACGACACGCCCGCGCGGCGCGGCATGCCGTTCTTCGGCGTCCACGGGAGCAGGCGGTCCGCCACGAAGAAGGGCGAGCCCGCGAAGTCGATGCGGGGGTTGGGCTTCTGGAAGTGCAGGGAGGGCGGGATCTCCGCGTGGCGCATGGCCAGCACGGTCTTGATGATCCCCGCCAGCCCCGCCGCCGCGTCCAGGTGGCCGATGTTGGTCTTGACGGACCCCAGGGCGCAGAAGCCGCGCTCCGGCGTGTCGAACGCGCGCGTCAGGGCCGTCACCTCCACGGGGTCGCCCATGGGGGTGGCCGTGCCGTGCGCCTCCACGTAGGTGATGCTCTCCGCCGGCACCCGCGCCACGGCGTGGGCCAGGGCCACCACCTCGATCTGCCCGTCCACGCTGGGGGCCGTGAATCCCACCTTCTGGGCGCCGTCGTTGTTGATGGCCGAGCCCAGGATCACCCCGTGGATGTGGTCGCCGTCGGCCAGGGCGTCGGACAGGCGCTTGAGGACGATGACGCCCACGCCGCTCCCCGCCACCATCCCCGCGCCGTCCGCGTCGAACGCGCGCGTGTGCCCGTCGGGCGAGGCCACGCCGCGGCCGGAGACGTACCCCGACTTGAGCGGGGCGCTCACGGACACGCCGCCGGCCAGGGCCGCGTCGCACTGGTAGTCCAGCAGGCTCTGGCAGGCCAGGTGCACGGCCACCAGCCCCGTGCTGCACGCCGTCTGCACGGACAGCGAGGGGCCGCGCAGGTTCAGCTTGTACGAGACCAGGGTGGCCAGGAAATCCTTGTCGCTGCGGATGCGGTTCAGCAGCCCGTCGCCCGCGTCGCCCATGAACCAGCCCAGGCGCGTGAGCAGGTACGAGTTGATGTTGGTGCCGCCGAACACGCCCACGGGCCCGGGAAACGTGTCGGGGTCCAGCCCGGCGTTCTCCAGGGCCTTCCACGCCTGCTCCAGGAACAGGCGGTGCTGGGGGTCCATCAGCTCCGCCTCGCGCGGATTGACGTCGAAGAACTCCGCGTCGAACCGGTCGGCGTCCTGCAGCGACCCGTGCGCGGGGACGAAGTCCGGGTGGGGAACGCTCCCCGCGCCGGACTCGCGCAGCTCCTCGTCCGTGAAGAACGAGATGGATTCCACGCCGTCGCGCAGGTTGCGCCAGAAGGCGTCCAGGTTTTCCGCGCCGGGAAACCGGCACGCCATCCCCACGATGGCGATGCGCTCCGGCCCTTCTTCGATCCCGTTGCTCACTGCGACCTTTCCCTGGGTCTGATGGCGTTGCGCTGGCGCTCCCCGCGCGAGCGGGCCTGCTGCAGCAGGGAGCCCGGGCCCCCCGCCGTCCGGGCGGGCCGGGGCCGCACGGCGTACAGGTTGTACAGCCGCGATCCCGTGTACATGTCGTCCTGCTCGGCCGTGACCTCGAAGCCCTGGCGGTCCAGGAGCGACGTGACGAGGTCCAGCCCGCCGTCCACGTCGTGCACCTCCAGCACCACCTGGCGCACCTTGGGCCAGTCGGCGGCGTCGATCCCCTCCAGCACCTGCCGCTCGCTCTTCTGCACGTCCACCTTGAGCAGGTCGATGCGCGGCACCTGCTGCTCGTAGATCACCTGCGACAGGGGGCGCAGCGTGCAGCGGAACGTTTCCGCGCGAAAGCGCTCCTCCAGCAGGTCGTCCGCGTGCCGCATGACGTCCTGCATCCCTTCCATCCCCTGATCCAGCTGGTTTTCCATGATGGCGAGCAGCGTTTCGCGCTCCTCTTCCAGCCGGGGGTGGAACGTGGACATGCCGGGCGAGTTGGGATAGAAGGTGAACTCCGCCTCCGCTTCCCGGTCGCTGATGCCGTAGTTGAACAGCCGCGCGGCGGGCGCGTAGCGCGACGCGTTCACGCTCAGGATCTCGAACAGGCGGGGCGCGGGCTCAAAGGTGTACGAGGTGATCCGCCGCCCCAGGCTGTGCATGAACAGCGTGGTGGTGCCGATGTTGCCGCCCACGTCGAACACGCAGTCGCCGTCCTCCAGCGTGAGGCCGTTCCGCAGGTAGACCTGCTTCTCGAAGATGTCGTGGAAGAAGTACCGCGCCTCGGCCTTGCTCTGGTAGACGATCTCGTAGCCGTTGGGCATGACGACGGTGCGGTGTCGCAGGTGCTCCGGGATGGGCGGCAGCAGGTCGTTCATACTCCGCAGTTTACGGCGACAAAGGATGAGGACGGAGAGTGCGGCGGATGGCAGGCCCGGAACGCCGCGGGACGTCTGCGTTCGGGCAGCCGCCGGTTTCGCGCAGGCCTGATTTTTCGTTATCAGACAACATATAATCAAAGGCGCCGGAGGGGTAGCCCCGAACGCCGTTCCAGGATGCAGCACCCGTTCTGCGCCTTTTCCTGGATGGGGTTGAACGCACCCTTCCGGGTGTCCCAGCGTACCGTTCGAACGCAGGCCGCAAAGGCGCGCACGCCGTGCACCGCGTCGGCGCACACTCTCCCTCGGTGTCATTCTGAGGGCGCGCGTCCGCCACCTTCAGCGCTGCACCCTCTCCGCGCGCCCGAAGAATCTGGTCGCGCCGCGACGGCACTCGCCCGTGCACGACCCGAGATCTCAGCCCAGGCCAGTCCCTGCCCCGTGGCGACACCGTCCGCGTCCGATGCACGGCCTTCTGATCAGGGCCGCCTCGCAACGGATCGCGATCAGGTGGATGATGTGCCACGGCAGGCATCCACCTCCGCCCCCATCATTGTGCCTCTCCGAAAACGCGGATGGCCGTCCCCTCGCCGGCAGCCGTCTCGCTACCAAGGGTCTGATGCCCCCGATCGCCGGCCGGACCGCGATTACCGCGTCGGCGCGCACTCTCCCTCGGTGTCATTCTGAGGGCGCGCGTCCGGGACCCTCACCGCTGCACCCTCTCCGCGCGCCCGAAGAATCTGGTCGCGCCGCCACGGCACTCGCCCGTGCACGACCTCAGAGCTCAGCCCGCAGTCGAGTCCCTGACCCGTTGCGACCACCGTCCGCGTCCGATGCACGGCCTCCGATCAGGGCTGCCTCGCAAGGGATCGCGATCAGGTGGATGATGTGCCATGGCAGACATCCACCTCCGCCATCGCCATCCTCCCCCTCCGAAACGCGGACGCTGAAGAATCCGTCCGCCGCGATCCCGCGTCGGCGTGCACTGTCCCTCGGTGTCATTCTGAGGGCGCGCGTCCGCCACCTTCAGCGCTGCACCCCCTCCGCGCGCCCGAAGAATCTGGTCGCGCCGCGACGGCACTCGCCCGTGCACGACCTCAGAGCTCAGCCCGCAGTCGAGTCCCTGACCCGTTGCGACCACCGTCCGCGTCCGATGCACGGCCTTCCGGTCAGGGCCGCCTCGCAACGGATCGCGATCAGGTGGATGATGTGCCATGGCAGGCATCCACCTCCTCCGCCGCCATCCTGCCTCTCCGAAAAAACGCGGATGGCCGTCCCCTCGCCGGCAGCGGCCTCGCTACCAAGGGTCTGATGCATCCTGCCGCTCGCCGTCCGCTCCGCATCCGGTCGTCACGATCGCAGCCATCCCCTTCAGCGGCCTTCCCAAGCCCCGTATCGGCGGGAGGATGCGCCGCGATGGCCGGACACGGAGCGGGCCGCTGGCGCACGAAGCACGCATCTCTCGGTAGCGCGGCGACTCCCCGGCGGGGGACGGCATCCGAATTTTTTCAAAAGCAGGATGGCGGCCCCACGGGACGGATGCTCGCCCGGGCACAGCATCCACACGATCGCGATCAGTTGCGAGCCCGCCCTGGGTGGAGGCCCGTGCATCGGATGTTCGGACAGCCGAGTCCGTGCACCGCGGCGGCCAGATCTTCGCTCGGCGCCACAGTCCGCTTCACGGAACGGATGCTTGCCCAGGCACGACACCCACACGATCGCGATCAGTTGCGAGCCGGCCCTGGCCGGAAGCCCGTGCACCGGATGTTCGGACGGTCGAGTCCGTGCACCACGGCGGCCAGATCTTTCGGCCCGGCCACGGTCCCCTCCACGGGACGGATGCTCGCCCGGGCACGACACCCACACGATCGCGATCAGTTGCGAGCCCGCCCTGGCCGGAAGCCCGTGCACCGGACGTTCGGACGGTCGAGTCCCTGCACCGTGGCAACCAGATTCTTCGGTCGGCGCCCACAGTCCGCGTCACGGGACGGAATCCGCCGGGCGCCTTCCTCAGAATGACATCGCGGGCGAGGAAAAAGCTCACGACGCTTCGCGTCGCCGCGCTGAACGGCCCCGCCTAGCGCCGCGTCCGGCCGCGCTGCTGGCGGGCGGCCTGGGCCTGGCGCTGCCGCTCCGCGCGGTCCGCCACCTCGCCCCGGCGGCGCGCGCCGCCGTCATCCTCCTGCCCCAGGTACTCCGCCAGTCCGGCCACCGTGGGATACCGGAACAGGTCCACCACCGTGACCTCCCGCTCCAGCCGCTCCGCCAGCAGCCGGTGCATGCTCGCCAGCCGCACCGACGTGCCCCCCAGCTCGAAGAAGTTGTCGCGGATGCCCACCCGCTCCACCCCCAGCACCTCGCGCCACACCTCCGTGATCGTCCCCTCCAGCCCGTTGCGCGGCGGCGCGTACGCCTCCTCCAGCTCCGGCCGCGCCGGGCCCGGGTCCGGCAGCGCGCGGCGGTCCGTCTTGCCGTTGGGCGTGAGCGGCAGCGCATCCATCGCCACGAACAGCGACGGCACCATGTACTCCGGCAGCCGCTCCGCCACCCACCGCCGCAGCTCCGACGGCGACGCCGGCTCATCCCCCGCCGGCGCGGTCACGTACGCCACCAGGCGCCGCTCCCCCGTGCCGTCGTCCCAGGCCGTCACCACGCAGTCGCGCACGGCGGGATGCGCCGCCAGGGCCGTCTCGATCTCCCCCAGCTCGATGCGGAAGCCGCGGATCTTCACCTGGAAGTCCGTGCGCCCGAAGTACTCCAGCTCGCCCTCCGCCGTCCAGCGGATGCGGTCCATCACCCGGTACATCCGCGATCCCGGCGCGCCGAACGGGTCCGGGACGAAGCGCTCCGCCGTCAGGTCCGGCCGCCCCGCGTATCCCCGCGCCAGCCCATCCCCCGCCAGGTACAGCTCGCCGATGATCCCCACGGCCACGGGACGCAGCGCCTCGTCCAGCACGTACGCCCGCGTGTTGGCCACCGGCCCGCCCACGAGCACGCGGTCGCCGCCGTCGCGGACGCGGGAGTACGTGGAGTACGTCGTGTCTTCCGTGGGGCCGTACAGGTTGCCCACCGTCTCCACCGTCCCCAGCGCGTACAGCGCCTGCGCCAGCGCGTTGGGCAGGGCTTCGCCGCCCAGGAAGAGCGTGCGCACGGTGGAGGGGATCGTCCCCGCCCGCAGCAGCTCCGCCGCGGCCGTGGGCACCATGCTGGCGTAGCGGATCCCCTCCCCCGCCACGTCCGGCAGGGCCAGCGCGTTCTCCACCAGCACCAGCCTGCCACCCCAGCACAGCGTGCCGAAGATCTCCGCCACGGAGACGTCGAAGTTGATGGAGGTGGATGCCAGCGCCGCCGCGCGGTCGTCGTCCGTCACGTTCTCCCGCATCCAGTGCACGAGCACGGCGGTGCTGGAGTGGCGGATCATCACCCCCTTGGGCCGCCCGGTCGATCCCGACGTGAAGATGACGTGCGACAGGTTGTCCGGCCGCACCTCGCGCCGCGGCGCCGCCGGGGGCTCCGTGGCGATGCGGTCGCGCAGGGCGTCCACGCACACGGGGCGCGCGCCGGCGGGAAGCCGGTCCGCCAGGGCGTTGCTGGTGATGACGAAGCGCACGCCCGCGTCCTCGACCATGTAGCCCAGCCGCTCGCGGGGATACGCGGGATCCAGGGGCACGTACGCGCCCCCCGCCCGGTGCACGGCCAGCAACGCGACGACCAGCTCCGGCGTGCGCTCCAGGCACACGCCCACCCGCGTCTCCACCTCCACCCCCTGGCGCCGCAGGTAGCTCGCGAGCCGCCCCGCGCGCGCGTCCAGCTCCCCGTACGACAGCGTGGCGCCGCCGTGGACGAGGGCAGGCGCGTCCGGCGTCCGCGCCGCCTGCGCGGCGAACAGGCCGGGGGCCAGCACGTCCGCCGGGTAGGGGCGGTCCGTGGCGTTCCATCCCGCCACCTGCGCGCGGTCCGCGTCGCTCATCAGCGGCAGGCGCGACAGGCGGGCGTCCGGGTCCGCCGCGATGCCGCCCAGGAGCACGCACAGGTGCTCCGTCATCCGCGCCGCCGTGGACGCATCGAACAGCGCCGTGGCATACTCCAGCCGCCCCGTGAGCCCGTCTTCGTCCCGCGCCAGGGCCAGCGTCAGGTCGAACATGCTCGTGTCCGATTCCACCGCCACGGGCGCCAGCTCCAGCCCCGGCAGGCGGAACGCGCGGACCGGCGTCTCGTCCAGGAGAAAGACGGCCTGGAAGATCTGGTTGCGGCTCAGGCTGCGCTCCGCCCCCACCTCCTCCACCAGCCGCTCGAACGGCACCTCCTCGTGCGCGTAGGCGCCCAGGGCGCTCTCGCGGACGCGGCGCAGCACCTCGCGGAACGCCGGGTCGCCGGAGAGGTCCGTGCGCACGGCCAGCATGTTGGCGAAGAATCCCACCAGCCCCTCCGTCTCCCCCCGCCCCCGGTTCGCCACGGGCGTGCCCACGACGAGGTCCGCCTGCCCGGCGTAGCGCGCCAGCAGGGTCTTGAAGGCGGCCAGCAGCACCATGAAGAGGGTCGCGCCCTCCTCGCGGGCCAGCGCGTGCAGGGGCTCCGCGACCCCGTCCGGCAGCCGAAAGCGGTGCCCCGCGCCGGCGAACGACTGCATGGGGGGGCGCGGATGGTCCGTCGGGAGCGCGAGGACGGGGGGCGCGCCGGCCAGCGTGGCGCGCCAGTAGTCCAGCTGCCGCGCCAGGAAGTCGCCCTGCAGCCGCGCGCGCTGCCACACGGCGTAGTCCGGGTACTGCACGGGGAGCGCGGGCAGATGGGGCTCGTCCCCCTCCACCAGCGCCGTGTACGCCGCCGAGATCTCGCGGACGATCACCCCGCGCGACCAGCCGTCGCTGATCACGTGGTGCATCACCAGCAGCAGCAGGTGATGCCCGTCCTCCACCCGCAGCAGCGACGCGCGCAGCAGGGGGCCCGCCTCCAGGTCGAACGGCCGCGTCTGCGCGTGGCGGATGCGGCGCTCCACCTCCGCATGGCGCGCCGCGTCGTCCATCCCCCGCAGGTCCTCCGGCTCCATCGCCACGCGCATCCCGTCCACCACGCGCTGCACGGGGCCCCCGCCCCGCTGCTCGAACACCGTCCGCAGCGCCTCGTGCCGGTGCACCACCGTGTCCAGGGCGCGCTGCAGGGCGCCGGCGTCCAGCGTGCCGTCCAGGTGGATGACGCCCAGCATGTTGTACGCGACGTTGGCCGGGTCCAGCTGCTGGATGAACCACAGCCGCTGCTGCGCGAACGAGAGCGGCAGGGGCCCGTCGCGGGGCACGGGGACGAGCGGCGCCTCGTCCACCGCCGCGCCGTCGCGCAGCAGCGCCTCCACGCGCAGGGCCAGCTCGGCCACGGTGGGCGCCTCGAACAGGGCGCGGACGGCCAGCTCCACCCCCAGCGTGTCGCGCACGCGGGTCACGGCGCGCATGGCCAGCAGCGAGTGCCCGCCCGCGTGGAAGAAGTCGTCGTGCACGCCCACGCGCTCCACGCCCAGCACGTCCGCGAAGATCCCCGCCAGCTGCGCCTCCCCCGGCGTGCGCGGCGCCACGTACGCGTCCGCGACCCGCGCCGCGGCGTCCGGGGCCGGGAGCGCGCGGCGGTCCAGCTTGCCGTTGGGCGTCTGCGGCAGCGCATCCATCGCCACGAAGGCGGACGGCACCATGTACTCCGGCAGCCGCTCCTTGAGATACGCACGGAGGATGGCCGTGGACGGCGCCCCGTCTCCCTCCCCCGCCACGACGTACGCCACCAGCCGCCGGTCGCCGTCCGCCTCCTCGCGCACGAGGGCGACGGCGTCCTGGAGGAGGGGATGCGTCCGCAGCGCCGTCTCGATCTCCCCCAGCTCGATGCGGAATCCCCGCACCTTCACCTGGAAGTCCGTCCGCCCGAAGTACTCCAGCTCGCCGGACTGCGTCCAGCGGATGCGGTCCATCACCCGGTACATCCGCGATCCCGCCGCGCCGAACGGGTTGGGGATGAAGCGCTCCGCCGTCAGCGCCGGATGCCCCGCGTATCCGCGCGACAGCCCGTCCCCCGCCAGGTACAGCTCGCCGATGATGCCCACGGGCACGGGGCGCAGCGCGTCGTCCAGCACGTGCGCCGTCGTGTTGGCCACGGGCCGCCCCACCAGCACGCGGTCCGCGCCGCGGGGGACGAGCGCGTACGTGGAGTACGTCGTGTCTTCCGTGGGCCCGTAGAGGTTGCCCACTTTGACCACGATTCCCGTCGCGTACAGCGCCTGCGCCAGGTCGTTGGGCAGGGCCTCGCCCCCCAGGTTCAGCGTGCGGACGGTGGACGGGATGCCGCCGGCGCGCAGCAGCTCCGCCGCGGCCGTGGGGACCATGCTGGCGTAGCGGACGTCCTGGTCCGCCACGCGGGGCAGCTCCAGCGCGTTCTCCACCAGCACCAGCCGGCCGCCCCAGCACAGCGTCCCGAAGATCTCCGCGACGGAGACGTCGAAGTTGATGGACGTGGATCCCAGCACCCCCGCGCGCTCCTCGTCCGAAATGGTCTCCCGCAGCCAGTGCAGGAGGACGACGGTGCTCGCGTGGCGGATCATCACCCCCTTGGGCCGCCCCGTCGATCCGGAGGTGAAGATGACGTGCGACAGGTTCTCCGGGTGCACCTCCACCCGCGGCGCCTCGGCGGATTCGGATGCGATGCGATCCGCCAGCGCGTCGATCCGCACGGCCTCCGCGCCCTGCGGGAGCCGATCCGCCAGCGCCTCCGTCGTGAGGACCAGGCGCACGCCCGCGTCCTCCGTCATGTAGCCCAGGCGGTTGCGCGGGTAGGCGGGGTCCAGGGGCACGTAGGCGCCGCCCGCCTTGAGCACGGCCAGCAGGGCGACGACCAGCTCCGGCGTCCGCTCCAGGCAGACGCCCACGCGCGACTCGGTGCCGACGCCCAAGCCGCGCAGGTGGTTCGCCAGGCGGTTGGCGCGCGCGTCCAGCGCCGCGTAGGAGACGGATTCGCCATGGAAGACGAGCGCCGCCGCGTCCGGCGTCCGCGCCGCCTGCGCGGCGAACAGGCCGTGGACGAGCTCGCCCGCCGGGTAGGGGCGCTCCGTCGCGTTCCACCGGGCGACCTGCGCGCGCTCGCCATCGTCCATCAGCGGCAGGCGGCCCAGGCGCGCGTCCGGGTCCGCCGCGACGGCCTGGAGCAGCACGCACAGGTGCGTCCCCATCCGCTCCATCGTCCGCGCGTCGAACAGCGCCGTGGCGTACTCCAGCCGGCCCACGTAGCCGTCCTCCCCCCGCTCGATCCCCAGCGTCAGGTCGAACATGGAGGTGCCGGCATCCACGTCCACGGGATGCAGTTCCAGCCCCCCCATGTGCGCGGAGCGGGGCGGATCCTCGTCCAGCAGGAACATCGTCTGGAAGACGAGGCTGCGGCTCAGGCTGCGCTCCGGGTGCAGCTCTTCCACCACGCGGTCCCAGGGCAGCTCCTCGTGGGCATAGGCGCCCAGGGCCACGTCGCGGACGCGGCGCACGGTCTCGCGGAACGCGGGGTCGCCGGACAGGTCCGTGCGCAGGGCCAGCGTGTTGACGAAGAACCCCACCAGCCCCTGCGTCTCGCTGCGCCCGCGGTTGGCCACCGGCGTGCCGACCACCAGGTCCGCCTGCCCCGTGTAGCGCGCCAGCAGCGACGTGTACGCCGCCAGCAGCACCATGAAGAGCGTGGCGCCCTCCTCGCGCCCCAGGGCCCGCAGGGCGTCCACCACCCCGTCCGGCAGGGCGAAGCGGTGCGTGCGCCCGGCGAACGACTGCGTGGGGGGACGCGGATGGTCCGTGGGCAGCTCCAGCGTGGCGGGCGCGCCGCCCAGCGTGTCGCGCCAGTAGCCCAGCTGCTCCTCCAGCAGCGCGCCCCGCAGCCGCTCGCGCTGCCACACCGCGTAGTCGGGATACTGGATGGGCAGCGCCGGAAGCCGCGGCTCCGCGCCCTCCGCCAGCGCCCCGTACGCCGCCGAGATCTCGCGGACGATGACGCCGCGCGACCACCCGTCGCTGATCACGTGGTGCATCACCAGCAGCAGCGCGTGGCGCTCGGGGGCCAGCCGCAGCAGGCTGGCGCGCATCAGCGGCCCGGCGGCCAGGTCGAACGGGCGCGCCAGCTCCCGCCCCGCGTGGCGGCGCACCTCCTCCTCGGCTTCCGCGGGCTCCAGGGCGCGCAGGTCCTCCGTCTCCACGGGCACGCGCATCCCCGCGACCACCTGCTGCATGGGCTCGCCGTCCCGCAGCACGAACACGGTGCGCAGGGCCTCGTGGCGATCCACGACGAGGTCCAGGGCGCGCTGCAGGGCGCCGGCGTCCAGGGAGCCGTCCAGGCGGGTGACGCCGCCCATGTTGTAGGCCACGTTCCGCGGGTCCATCTGCTGGATGAACCACAGCCGCTGCTGCGAGAACGAGAGCGGGCACGGACCGTCGCCCGGGCGCCGGGAGATGGAGGCGGCGGGCGGGCCCGCGGTCTCCTTTCCCCGCAGCCGCTGCACGAGCTCGGCGATCTGCTCGGGCGAAAGCCGGGCAAGGCGTTCGGAAAGCTGGTCCATGTCCCTGGTACGAATTCGGGGGCCGAAACCGCGGGATGCAAACGATTTCCTGCAGGGGATGCACGCGGTGGATGGGACCCGCGGCGAAGACGCATCTCATCGCGGACGGTGCGGGGAGCCCTTCCTGGCCGCTCCCCTCCGTCCGCCCGGTCTATCCCAGCCGGTGCAGCCAGAAGCGCCGGAACCGCGGCAGCCGCCGAAGCCGCAGCCGGAGCCCGTCGCCCAGCCACGGCCCCAGCCGAAGGCCCAGGTTCAGGTCCAGCCCCACCTGGGGGCGGAGCCGCAGCCGCAGCCGCGGCCCCAGCCCGCGCACGGGGCCCAGGGCGAGCCGCGGCCCCAGCCGGCGCGGGCCGAGGACGGAATTGCGCTTCACCATCATCACTCCGATTCAGAAACGAGTTGGAAATGTGTCTGTCCGTGGCGGTCCGCATCCCAGGCCATCGGCTCCGCTGAGACCCATCCAGAAAAGACCTGGCCTCACACAGAGGAACAGGGGGAACAGGGAACGGCGGTCCCTCCTCTGTTCCCCTGTTCCTCTGTGTGAGAAATCTTCTTTTCCGGATGGGTGTGGAGAGGCCGGATGCCCGCACCATCCACCCGATCGCATCTTTTTCCCTGCCGTTGCACGCGGCGCGCTCAGTCCTCGGCCAGGGCGCCGGCTTCCAGCTCCGCCAGCAGGCGCAGGATCTCGTCCTCCGGCTGCGCCTCCAGCTGCGCGCGGGCGATGGCCTGCGACAGCGCCTCGATGGTGGGCGCCTGGAAGAGCGTGTGCAGCGGCAGGCTCACCCCGAACGCCTCCTGCACCTGCGACACCACGCGCACACCCAGCAGCGAGTGCCCGCCCAGGTCGAAGAAGTGGTCGTGCACGCCCACCCGCTCCACCCCCAGCACCTCCGCCCAGATGGCCGCCAGCGTCTCTTCCACGGGGCTGCGCGGCGCCACGAACGCCTCCGTCCCCCGCCCGCTCCGCTCCGGCGCCGGCAGTGCGCGGCGGTCGATCTTGCCGTTGGGGCTCAGCGGCAGCGCGTCCATCGTCACCAGCGCGGAAGGCACCATGTGCTCCGGCAGCCGCGTCCGCAGGAAGGAGCGCAGCGCCTCCGCCCCCGCCGGCTCGCCCGCGGGCACCACGTACGCCACCAGCCGCGCGTCCCCCGGCACGTCCTCGCGGGCGATGACGATCGTTTCCCGCACGGACGGATGCGCCGCGAGCACGGACTCGATCTCCCCCAGCTCCACGCGGAAGCCGCGCACCTTCACCTGGTGGTCCATGCGGCCCAGGTACTCCGCCGCGCCGTCCGGCCGCCACCGCGCCAGGTCGCCCGTGCGGTACAGCCGCGCCCCCGGCTCCGCGGAGAAGGGATCGGGGACGAACGTGGCCGCCGTGAGCGCCGGGCGCCCCAGGTAGCCGCGCCCCACCTGCACCCCGCCGATGTGCAGCTCGCCCGGGATGCGCGCCGGCGACGGCTCGTCGCTGCGCCGGTCTACGATGTAGATGCGCGTGTTGGCCACGGGCCGGCCGATGGGCACCGCGCGCCCCGCGTCCGCCGGCGTGCACGGCCAGAACGTCACGTCCACGGCGGCTTCCGTGGGCCCGTACAGGTTGTGCAGCTCCGCGTGGGGAAGGGTCTCGAAGAAGCGTCCCACCAGCTCCGCCGGCAGCGCCTCGCCCGAGCTGATCACCCGCCGAACGGAGCCGCACCGCGCCCCGTCGCCGTGCTCCACGAACGCCCGCAGCATGGAGGGGACGAAGTGCAGCGTCGTCACCCCCGCCCGCGCGATGACCTCCGACAGGTACGCCGGGTCCTTGTGCCCCTCCGGGCGGGCAAGCACCAGCCGCGCGCCCGTGAGCAGGGGCCAGAAGAACTCCCAGACGGAGACGTCGAACGAGAACGGCGTCTTCTGCAGCACCACGTCGTCCTCGCGCAGGCCGTACTCCGCCTGCATCCACAGCAGCCGGTTCACGACCCCGCGGTGTGCGTTCATGGCCCCCTTGGGCCGGCCGGTCGATCCGGAGGTGTAGATGACGTACGCCAGTCCCTCCGGCGCCACCTCCACGCCGGGCGCGTCCGCGGATTCCGCTTCGATCGACGCCCAGTCCCCGTCCAGCCGCACGACCGTCGCCCCGTGCGCGGGAAGACGGTCCGCCAGCCGCGCCTGCGTCAGCAGCACGGGGACGCCGGAGTCCGCCAGCATGTATGCGATGCGGTCCGCCGGGTAGCCCGGGTCGATGGGCACGTACGCGCCCCCCGCCTTGAGCACCCCCAGCAGCGCGACGACCATCTCCACCGACCGCTCCGCGCACACGCCCACGCGCGCCTCCGGCCCCACGCCCAGGCGGCGCAGGCGGTGCGCCAGCCGGTTGGCCCGCGCGTCCAGCTGCGCGTACGTCAGCGCCTCGTCCGCGAAGACGGCGGCCACGGCGTCCGGCGTGCGGGCGGCCTGCGCCTCGAACAGGCGGTGCAGGGGCAGCTCGCCATCCAGGTAGTGCGCGTCCGTCTGGTTGAAGGCGTGCACCACCTCCGCCGTCTCGTCCGGCGCCAGCAGGGCCAGGCGCGACACCCGCGTCCCCGGCGCGTCCGCGATCCCCTCCAGCAGCCGCACGAAGTGGGCGGCCATGCGCCGCACCGTCCCCGCGTCGAACAGGTCCGCGTCGTAGCGCAGGCTCCCCGCCAGCGTGCCGTGCACCTCGCCCATGGCCAGCGCCAGGTCGAACTGCGCGGCCCCCGTCTCCACCGCCAGCGACTCCAGCGCCAGGGGCCCGCGCGTCTCCGGCACCCCCTCCACCCCCAGCGCGCACGCCGTGGCGGACGGCAGCCGGTCCGCCTGCTGCAGGACGAACAGCGCCTGCACCAGGGGCGTGCGGCTGGCGTCGCGCTCCGGCTGCAGCGCCTCCACCAGCCGGGCGAACGGGTACGCCTGCGTGGCCAGGGCGGCCAGCGCCTCGTCGCGCGTGGCGGCCAAAAAGTCACGGAACGACTGGTCGCGGCCGATGCGGGCCCGCAGCACCACGGGGTTCACCAGGTAGCCCACGCTCCCCGCGAACGCCGGCCGCGTCCGTCCCGACGCCGGCGAGCCCACGAGGAAGTCGTCCTGGCCCGACCAGCGGTGCAGCAGCACCTGGAACGCGGCCATCAGCAGCACGAACGGCGTCACCCCCTCCGCCCGGGCCAGTTCGTGCAGCCGCTCCGCCAGCGCCGGATCGACGCTGAAGGCGTGCGCGGCGCCGCGGCTGCCCCGCACGGGCGGGCGCGGCCCGTCCGCGGGGAGCGCCAGCACCGTGGGCGCCCCCGCCAGCCGCGCCGTCAGCCGGGCTCGCAGCCGCTCCCCCTCCGGCCCCGCCAGCAATTCCTCCTGCCAGCGGGCAAAGCGCGGAAACGGGATCCCCGCCTCCGGCAACGCCGCCGCGCCCTCCGCCCCGCAGGCGCGGAACAATTCGTCGAAGACGATCTCCAGCGAGCGAAAGTCCAGGACGATGTGGTGCGCCACCAGCAGCAGCACGTGGTCGTCGTCCCCGCGGCGGAACAGGTCCGCGCGCAGGGGCGGCCCGTCCATCCAGCGGAAGGGGCGACGCGCCTCGTCGTCCAGGTGCGCGCGCAACGCGTCGTCCTCCCACCCGGCGGCGTCCACCACGCCCAGCACGGGCTCCGCCCCGGCGTCTGCCCCCACGAGCACCCGCTGCAGGGGCTCGTGCGCGTCCAGCACCGTGCGCAGGGCCGCGTGCCGCGCGACGACGGTCCGCAGCCCCGCCGCGACGGCCTCCGCGTCCAGGGAACCGCGCACGCGCACGGCCACGGCCAGGTTGTAGGCCGCGCTCTCCGGCGCCAGCCGGTGCAGGAACCAGAGCGCCCGCTGCCCCACGGAAAGGGCGAACCCTCCCTCGCCCGTCTCCCCCGCCCCGTCCGCGGACGGGGCGTCGCGGGGGCCCCGGGCCTGGGCGACGGCCGCCAGCTCCACGGCCAGGTCGCGCACGGAGCGGGGCTCCAGCAGGGCCACGGCGTCCACGGGCACGCCCGTGCCGTCCTCGATGCGCGCGGCCAGCCGCGCGGCGCCCACGGAATCCAGCCCCAGCGCCGTCAGGGCCAGCTCCGGGCGCACGGCGTCCGTCTCCAGCCGCAGCACGCGCGCGGCCTCCGCGCGCAGGAACGCCTCCAGCGGCAAGGCGGGGCCCGCATCCGTGGCCAGGGGGGCCGCGGACGGGACGGGAGCGTCGCCCCCGCCCACCGGATCGAGCGATCCGGCCAGGTACGCCCGGCGGCACGCCTGCCGCTGGACCTTGCCGCTGGAGGTCTTGAAGAGCGTCGCGGGGCCGATGAGCACCACGTCGTGCACGGCGGCCTCGTGCGCCGCGGCCACCTGCTCGCGGATGCGGCGCCCCACCTCCGCCGCGTCCAGCCCGCGCAGGGCCGTGCGCCGCACCTCGTGCACGATCACCAGCCGCTCCTCGCCGTCCGCGTCCACGGAGAACGCGGCGGCGCCGCCCGGCTGCAGGGCGGGATGGCTCGTCATGGCCGTGAGCTCGATGTCCTGCGGGTACAGGTTGCGGCCGCGCAGGATGATCAGGTCCTTGGCGCGCCCCGTGATGAACAGGTCGCCGCCGTCCACGAACCCCAGGTCGCCCGTGCGCATGAACGGCCCGTCCCCGTCCGCCGTGTACGCGGCGAAGGTCTCCGCCGTGGCCTCGGGGCGGTTCCAGTAGCCCCCCGCCACGTGCGGGCCCATCACCCACACCTCGCCCACCTGTCCGGGGGCCACGGGGGTGTGCGCCTCGGGGTGCACCACTTCCACCCGCCCCTCGTTCCACGCGAAGCCGCACCCCACCAGGGGGAGCGCGTTCGCCTCGTCGGGGGAGGCGGGGACGCCGCGGTCGCGCTCCAGCGCGTCCGCCCGGAATGCGCGCACCACGGGCGGGTCCGCGGCGCGGTTGGCGCTCACGAAGAGCGTGGCTTCCGCCAGGCCGTAGCACGGGTAGAAGGCGTCGCGGCGGAACCCGCACTCCGCGAAGGCTTCCGCGAAGCGCTCCAGGGTGGCGGCGCGGATGGGCTCCGCGCCGCAAAAGGCCACGCGCCACCGGCTCAGGTCCAGCGCCGCCTTTTCCTCCGGCGAAACGCGCTCCACGCACAGGTCGTAGGCGAAGTTGGGCCCGCCGCTGGTCTCCGCGCCGTAGCGCGACACGGCCTCCAGCCAGCGCGCGGGGCGCTGCAGGAACGCCGCGGGCGACATCAGCACGCACGTGCCGCCCATGTACAGCGGGTGCAGCACGTTGCCGATGAGCCCCATGTCGTGGTACACCGGCAGCCATCCCGCCACCACGAGCCCTTCGCGGTGCCCGAAGGCGTCCCGCATCATGGCCTCGTTCACCAGCAGGTTGGCGTGGGTCACCCGCACGCCCTTGGGGGTGCTGGTGGAGCCGGAGGTGTACTGCAGGAACGCCACGTCCCCCGGCGCCACGCCGGCATCCGTCCACGGCGCGCCGTCGTCCGATTCGGCGTTGCCCGCGTCGTCCGCGGAGATGCCGGCGGAGATCCAGCGCAGGCGGGCCAGCTGGGGGGCGGCGTCGGCGTTGCGGGTGAGCGCCGCGATCACGTCGTCCGTGGCCATCACGGCGCGGGCGTCGGCGTCGGCCACGATGGCGTGCAGCCGGTCCAGGTTGCGGTTGCTGCGGGGGGGATACACGGGCACGGCCACGGTGCCCGCGTACAGGCATCCGAAGTACGCGGCCACGAAGGCCAGGCCGGGGGGAAACAGCAGCAGCGCCCGCTCCCCCGCCAGCCCTTCCGCGCGCAGGCGGGCGGCCACGCGGCGCGCCTCGCGGTCCAGCTCGCCGTAGGTGAGCCGCTCGCCTTCCGCGTCGCCGTCCAGCAGAAAGACGCACGCCGTCCGCTCCGGGTGGCGCGCGGCCCGGTCCCGGAGCATCTCCACCAGCGTCGCCGGCGCGCTCATGCCGGCCCGGCCTCCACCGTGGCCGGCGGCGCGAAGCCCAGGGGCCCCGCGCAGAAGGCCCGCCACTCGCCGCCCGCGTCCGCGAACACCACGTTCTCGTCCGCGAAGATCCCGTCCGTCACCGAGAAGTCTTCCTGCAGGTACAGCAGGTCGTCGTCTCCCAGGGCGCCCCGCGCCTCGCCGCCGTCGCCGGGGCGAAGCTGCGCGAGGTCCGGGCGCCAGCCGGGAAAGGCGGCGAAGTCGCGGGCGTAGTACGCCCGGCAGTAGTTGCCCATGCGAGCCATGGTGTAACCTTCCTCGGGTGGATCGGCGGGTGAGCGGCGAGCGGTGCTGCGGGGTGGATCAGCCCACCCCCAGCCCGGCCTCTTCCATCTTCCGGCGCAGCGAGAGGGGGCGCATGTCCGTCCACACCTCCTCGATCCACGCCAGCACCTCGGCCTTCAGGCCGGGCGTGCCCACGGCCGTCCAGCCGGCCGGCAGCTCGCGGTCGGCGGCCCAGATGGAGTACTGCTCTTCGTGGTTCACCACGGCGGTGTAGATGGTCGTATCTTCGCGGTCCTGGTCCGACATGGGTCTGCTCCAGCGGTGTTGGGTGAGGAACGGTGCGCCCGGCGCGGTCGCGCGGGGCGGCGGTACTGCAGATGGATGGATCGATGGATCGGATGGATGATCTTCCCCGCCCTTCCGCACGGCGGATGTGTTCTCCCTGGCCGATTGGGTGCGGCGGGCCCCGGGCTTCGTCCGCCGCGAGCGGCGGAGGACATCCTTCTTTGGATGCAGGGATGCGCGTGCTTTCGGCCTTCGTCCGCGCCCGGTGTAAACAAGCGCTCTTTCTGATTAAGTGTCGGTTTATAGTATTGCCCAATGTAAAGCGGATTCGCCGCGCCCGGAAGTGTCTCCCGGCCGCCTCCCCACAAACGCGCGGAGCGGACACCCCCAACCGTCTGCCCCGCATGCCGGTGGCGCGATCCCGTCGATGCCTATCAATCGCGGGTCGATGCCGCGCGATCCGCATCCAATCACCGCCTGACGATCAACCGAGCCGCCGATGCCGGCGATCCGAATCCAATCGTCGATGCCCGTCGATCATTGGATGATGCCGATCGCTCGATACTGCGCGACGCCTTCAGCACCGCGAGGATCGAGACGATCAGCTCCGCGCTCCGCTCCAGCAGCACGTCCACCCGCGCATCGTACGTCGAACGCCAGGCTCCTTCCCACCACGGGACTGGGATACGGATACCGGGAATAAAGCGCGACGACGTATTCGGTGCGCATGCTAGGCATCAGGCTCTCCCTCCTTCACGTAGCGGGGGCAGATTTCCCCGCGTCCAACGGCAGGTCAGGCGTGCCTGAACCAGGCGAGACGCGCGCACCGTCATCCCGCCGTTCATCCCACCCTCCGGCGCGGGCGGCGCTTACAGATCGCGATCAGGTGGATGATGTGCCACGCAGCCATCCAACCCTCATCCGGCCCTCCGCCGCAGGCAGGCTCTTACAAATCGCGATCAGGTGGATGATGTGCCACGCAGCCGACCGATCCCCATCCGACCCTCCGGCACGGGCAGGCTTTTACGGATCGCGATCAGGTGGATGATGTGCCAGGTCCGGCATCCACCTCCGCACCACCATCGTGCCCCTCCCAAAAAACGCGGATGCCGTCCCCTCGCCGGCAGCAGCCTCGCTACCAAGGGCCTGATGCATCCTGCCGCACGCCGTCCGCTCCGCATCCGGTCGTCTCGATCGCGATCATCCGGTTGTGCGGCCTTCCCAAACCCGTACCCTCGGGAGGATGCGCCGCGATGGCCGGACGCGGAGCGGGTCGCTGGCGCACGAAGCGCGCATCTCTCGGTAGCGCGGCGGCTCCCCGGCGGGGGACGGCATCCGAATTTTTTCAAAAGCAGGATGGCGGCCCCACGGGACGGATGCTCGCCCGGGTACGACACCCACACGATCGCGATCGGTTGCGAGCCGGCCCCAGGTGGAGGCCGGCCACCGCACCGGATACTTCGAACGGAAGACTGCGCGTCCAGAAACCGGCCGGAAGCCGGATCAGGCCGGCTGGGCCACGGCGCCCGCGTCCGCATCCACCCGGACGAGGGGGATTCCCCGCGCGTCCACGAGGGCGCCCTGCACGGCGCGGATGAGCGCCGGGTACGCGTCGTACGCCTTGCGCGCGGGGGCCAGCTCCAGCCGCTCGCGGTTGGTGTGCGCCAGCGCCTCCTGCCCCGGCGCAAAGCCGATGGTGGGCACGCCGTGCGTCCCGCAGCTGTGCCCCCCGTCCGTGCCGAACCGCCACGGGCGCACGGCCGGCGCCCGCCCCAGCTCCGCCTGCAGCGCCCGCCGTGCCGCCCGGACCACCGGGTGGTCCGAGGGCATGTGAAAGCCGGGGGTGAAGTTGCTGTGCTCGTCCGTCCACCCCGTCCACGCGCGGTGCGTGGCGCGGCCGGGCATCACCTCCACGCGGATCCCGTCCATGGGGGGCACGCGCTCCGCCAGCAGCGTCCGCAGCCGCTCCAGCGCCTGCGCCTCGCTCCACCCCGGCAGCACCCGCCAGTCCAGCGTCACCCGCACCCGGTCCGGGATCACGTTGCCGCTCTTGGGCCACGTCTCGATGACCGTGGGCGCCAGCGTGGCGCACCCCAGCACGGGGTCCTCCGGCTGCGCGTCCGAGAGCTCCAGCAGGGCCGCCAGCACCTGCGGCAGCACCCGGTTGGGGTTGCGCCCCCGCTCCGGCGTGCTGGCGTGCGCGGCCACCCCCAGGATCTCCACGGCCAGCTCCGCGTGCCCGCGGTGCCCCGTGCACAGGTCGCCGTCCGTGGACTCGCCCAGGATCACCGCGCCGGGACGGATGGCCGCCGTCTCCATGTGGTGCATCATCCCCCAGCCGCCCTTTTCCTCGTACACGGAAAAGACGGTCAGCAGGTCGCCCCGGGGCCGCTGCTCGATGAAGCGCGCGGCGGCGTACACCTGCAGGGCCAGCGGCCCCTTGAGGTCCATGGCCCCGCGCCCATGCAGGCACCCGTCCGCCACCACCCCGCCGTAGGGAGGATGCTCCCACCCCTCCACGTCGCCCACGTCCACCACGTCCATGTGGCAGGAGAGCATCACGGGCGGGGCCCCGTCCGTCCCCCGGATGCGGCCGATGACGTTCCCCGCGCGATCCGTCTCCGCCTCGTCGAAGCCCAGCATCCGCAGCTCGTCCACGATGCGCAGGGCGACGTCTCCCTCCTCGCCGGACAGGCTGGGGATGCGGATGAGCTCCGCCGCAAAGGCGATGGCCCGCTCGAACGACAGGTCGTGCACCATGGTTACTCCCGCCCCGCCGTCATGGCAGGGCGCGTGGATTCTACGAATTCAGTGGATTCCTCGGACGCGGACGACGGGCGGGCGAGCGGCGCGAGCTCCTCCGCCAGCACCCCCGCCACGGCCCGGTCCAGCGCACGGGCGCCCTCGCTCCAGCGGCGCACCCGGTCGCGCAGGCGCTGGGCGGCGTCCGCCCACCCCGCGCGCAGCTCCGCCGTCACCCGGCGGAGCGACGCCTCCGCCGGCCCGCCGCCGTACGCCGCCTCGCGCGCCACGGCCGCCGGGTCCACCCACGCCGGGTCCGCCTCCAGGCCGTGCGCGCGGAACAGGCGGTCCGCCGCGTCCGCCAGCGACTCCCCGCCCGCGCTCGCCTCCGTCACCAGCCGCCCCACCTCGTGGTGCGCCTGGCGAAACGACATCCCCGTCCCCGTCACCAGCCGGTTGGCCAGCTCCGTGGCGGGGGTGAATCCCGCCACGGCGCGGCGGCGCATGCTCTCCGGCTGCGGCTCCGCCCCCGCGACCACCAGGCGCGCGATGAGGACCGACTCCGTCACCTCGTCCAGGGCGCCCCACAGCGGCTTGACCCCCTCCGTCCCCACGGCGACGGAGTTGCTGAACGGCGTGGCGTGCATGGCCATGGCCGCCGCCGTGAACGCGCCCAGGGGAGCGCCGCCGCGGCCCTTCACGTGCTCCAGCAGGAACGCGTTGCGCTTCTGCGGCATCATGGAGCTGCTGCCCACGAGCTGATCCGGAAAGCGGATGAAGTCGAACTCCGCCGTGCTCCACAGCTGCAGGTCCGTCGCCAGCCGGCTGAGCGTCACGCCCAGCACGGACATGGCCGCCAGCAGCCGCAGGACCAGGTCGCGCGAGGCCACGGCGTCCAGCGAGTGCAGCACGCCCTCCTCGAACCCCAGCAGCCGCGCCGTGCGCTCCGTGTCGATGGGGACGGTGGTGCCCCCCGCCGCGCCGGCGCCCAGCGGGCAGCGGTCCAGCTCCGCCGCCGCGTCCTCCAGCCCCCGCAGGTCGCGGGCGAGCGCCACGGCCACCCCCGCCAGGTAGTGGCCGTAGGTCACGGGGAGCGCGGCCTGGTAGTGCGTGTAGATGGGCATGGCCAGCGACGCGTGCCGCTCCGCGCGGCGGACGAGCACGGCCAGCAGCCGCAGGGTCTCGCGCACCAGGCGGCGGTACGCCGGGCGCAGCCTGAGCCGCAGCACCGTGGCGTTGATGTCGTTGCGCGAGCGGCCAATGTGCACCGCCCCGCCCGTCTCCTCCCCCAGCTGCGCCACGAGGTGGTTCTCGTACAGCAGGTACAGCCCGCGCGGCGCGGCGCGGCCCCGCAGGGCGGCGTAGTCCTCCGCGATCAGCCCGTCCATCACCCCCAGCAGGCGGCGCCCCGCCGGCCGGGGAAGGATCCCCCGCTCCAGGAGCATCACCAGGTGCGCGCGGTCGATCTGCAGGTAGTACGGCAGCTCGTGCGCGATCCCCGCGTCCGCGTCGTCGCCAAAGACGATGCGGCGGGCGCGGAAGTCCAGCGGCTTGCGGATGCGCCCCGTGTCCTCCATCAGCCCACCCCTCCCGCCACGGCCAGGGGCTCGTCCGCGCCGGGCTCCGCCTCCTCCTCCGCGTCCGCCACGACGATGCGCACCGTGTCCCGCGCGCGCTCCGCGGCCACGGCGGCCGTCTCCGGGCGCTCCGCGTACGCCAGCACGTGGCCGATGCGGTCGCGGAAGTCCCCCTCGATGGCCAGCTCGTCCCCCACCTTGCGGTAGAGCGCCACGTCCTCCACGTGCATCTGCCCCAGGGCCGCGCCCCGCCCGCCCACGTCCGCCAGCCGCCCCGCGCGGGGGGCGAACAGGAAGCGGATGGACGCGTGGCCGTGGCGCATGGGGGCCAGCCCCGGCGTGCGCCCCACCACCAGGCGCAGCGTCTCGCGGATCAGGTCGATCCCCTGCGCGTGCCGCACCAGCTCGGGGATGAAGCCGCCCGCCAGGCGGGGATTGACCTCGATGGGGTACGCCCGGCCGCCGCTCACCCGCAGTTCCCAGTGCAGCGGCCCCCATCCGAGCCCCAGCAGCTCCGTGCCGCGCGTCACCGTGTCCGTGAGCGCCGCCGCCACCTCGTCCGGCACGGCCGCGGGGTAGTCGTGCCCCGCCTCCACGAAGAACGGGGGCCGTCCCAGGTGCTTGCGGGTGATGCCGATGATGCGCCCGGAAAAGACTTCGACCGAGAACTCGTCCCCCGCGATCAGCGACTCCACCAGGGCCCGCGGCGCCTCGCCGTCCCCGGGGACGAAGAGCGACGCCGCGTGCGCGCGCACCTCGTCCGCGTCCGCGCAGGCGCGCACGCCCACGCTGCCGCTGCCGCCCACGGGCTTCATCACGACGGGAAAGCCGATGTGCTCCGCCGCCGCCATGGCCTCCGCGACGGAACCCACGGCGCGGAACCGGGGCGCGGGAAGGCCCGCGGCGGCCAGGATCTCGCGCTGGCGGGACTTGTCGCGGGCCGTGCGGATGGCGTCCGCGTCCGGGCCCGGCAGCCCGAAGCGCCGGGCCAGCGCCGCCGCCGTGGCGATGAAGTACTCCGAGCTGGAGGTGATCCCCGCCACCTCCGCCCCGCCCGCGAAGCGCTCCGCGATCAGCGCGTGCAGCGACGCCTCGTCGCCCGTGGGCGCCTCGATGACCTCCGGGGCGCCCTCCTGGGACAGGTACGCGTACTTCGCCGGGCGCGCGGTCACCAGGACGGGGCGGTACCCCATCCCCCGCGCCGTCTGGACGAACAGGCGCCCCGTTCCGCTCGTGTTGCTCTCGATGAACAGCACCACCCGGCCGCTGGCGTGCGGACTCATACCGGGGCCAGCTCCAGGCTGGCCGGCGCCCGCATCACGTCGCCGAACGCCCGCCGGTTCCAGTGATAGAACGACCACGGGTCGTCGCCGTCGTGCGGGTGGTCCCACTGCACGGGCTCGCGCGGGGTCACGTCCAGCCGCAGCCCCCGCTCGTCCAGCCACGCGTCGTCGTAGACCGTGTCCTGGTAGCGGTACCCCTCGTCGGGAAAGACCACCGCCGTGAGCGAGTCCGGGTTGTTGCGGGCGTACCAGTCCGCCACCAGGTAGGCCGCGCCGCTCGTGGGGCCCATGAACAGGGCGTGCTCGCGGTGCAGCTGCCGCGTGGCGCGGTACGCCTCGGCCGCGCCCACCCAGTGCACCCAGTCGAAGGCCGTGTGGTCCACGTTGGCCGGCATCAGGCTGTTGCCCAGCCCGCGCAGCGTGCGCCCCGCCCCCGCGTCCGTCTGCCCGAAGATCACGCTGCGGTGCGTGTCCACGCCGATGACGTTGAGCTCCGGCAGGATCAGCCGCAGGTAGCTGGAGATGCCGCACACGGAGCCGCCGGAGCCCACCGTCCCCACCAGGCAGTCGATGCCGCCCGCCGCGTGGGCCAGCTGCTCGGCGCAGGGGGCGTAGCTTCCCGGGTTGTGGGGGTTGGTGTACTGCCGGGGGCAAAAGCTGCCGGGGTTGCTGGCCAGCACCTTTTCCAGGATCTCCAGCCGCGCCTGCTGAAAGCCCCCCGAGGCCCCCGCCTCGCGCACGATGTGCACGGTGGCGCCCAGGTCCTCCAGCCGCCGCTGCAGGGGCGGGTCGATGGCGGGGTCGCTCACCAGCATCAGGGGGTGCCCCTGCAGCCGGGCCACCATGGCCAGCGACAGGCCGAACGTCCCCGACGTGGTCTCGGCGATCAGGCCGCCGGGGCGCAGCTCGCCCTCTTCCAGCGCCTTGCGGATGATGAAGCGCGCCGGCAGCAGCTTCATCAGGGGAAACGCGAGCCCGATCAGGTTCGGGCGAAGCCACACCATCCGCGGAAGCGCCAGGGCGTCCACGAAGTTGGCGTTGATCACGGGGCCGCTCACGGGACCATCTCCGGCTGGGTGGTGAGGTCGGTGCAGAACTCCCAGGCGTCGCCCAGCCCCAGGGCCGCGATGCGCGCGCGCGCCTCGGCCATGCGGGCGGGCGCGTCGGCGCCGGGCTCGAAGAGAAGGCCGGCCACGGTGCCGCTGTGCGCCACCTGGATGCCCAGGGCGCCCACCTCGCGGGCCACCTCCAGCATCTCGGGCATGCGGCGCTTGGGGCGGTGGCGCTGGTTGATGCGGGTGCTGGCCGTAGCCACGTGCCCCAGCAGCACGGGGTCCTGCTGCTCCACGGCGCGGCGCAGCAGCCCCAGGATGGCGCGGTACGCCTCCACCTCCCACGACGAGTAGGGGATGGGCGGCAGGGCCAGCGTGGCCACCCCGCGGTCCCCCTCCGTGTTGAAGCCCAGCACCCGCACGCGCGGCAGGGGGCCGCCCAGGTCCAGCAGCAGGGTGCCGCGCCGCTGCGCAAAGAGGACGGCGCGGTCCACGCCGTACATCAGCGAGTCCGACGCCGTCTCCGAGGCCACGGCCAGCCGGGCGATCCACGCCGGCGCCAGCTCCACGCCGAACGCGTCGGCCACGGCGCGGATGACGGTGAGCACGTCGGTGGTGCTGGATCCGCATCCCCACTGCAGGGGGACGTTGCCCTCGATGCGGATGGAGCCGCCCCACCCCGTGTACCCCAGGGCGTCCAGGGTCAGGCGCGCGGCCATGCGGGCCCGCGTGCGGTCGCCGGGCTCCACGGTAAGCGGCCCCGCGCGCAGGGGGCGAAAGCGGGCGCGCGTGCGGAACAGGGAGCAGGGCAGCGTCACCAGCCCGTGCTCCGGGGTCCCGTCGGCGGAGTAGAAGATCCCCTGCACCACCTCGCCGTGGTGCGCGTGGGTCTCGGCGAACCCGGCGCGGCAGGGCCCGCCGGGCGGCGGAAACACGGCGGCGGCCGCGGCCCGCATGCGGTCTGCGGCGCCGGCGCGCGGTTCCAGGAGCTGTGCGGCTGAGTCCATCGTGGGGCTCGCGCGGGGGTCAGGCGTTTCGTTCGGGTTCCGTAAGGGGCGGCACCCGCGGCCGGCGGCCGGTGTCAGATCTGGTCGTCCACGACGCCGGCGCCGCACCACTCCATCACGGACATGGCGCTGAACAGCTTGTGCTGCGCCTGCACCCAGGCCAGGCTCTGGGGCCCGTCCAGCACGGCGTCGTCCACGTCCTCGCCGCGGACGGCCGGCAGATCGTGCAGGAACACCGTGCCCTCCGGCTTGGAGACGCGGGCCATGAGCTCCGACGACACGCGGAAGGGCCAGAAGCGCTCGCGCCAGTCGGCGTCGGGCTTGTTCACGCCCATCTCCTGCCAGCGGCTGGTGTACACGGCGTCCACGCCCAGCGGCACGGCGCCCATGTCGTGCGTCTCGTCGATGGTGGAGCCGTGCTCCCCCGCCAGGGCGCGCGCCCGGGCCAGCGTCTCGGGGTCCAGCCCGTAGCCCTCCGGCGTGGCCAGCGTGAGGCGCGTGCCGCGGATGCGGCTCATCCCCAGGGCCAGGGCGGCGGCGGACTTGTTCCCCTCGCCGCAGTACAGCACGTCCAGCCCCTCCAGGCGGCCAAAGTGCTCCAGCAGCGTGGTCAGGTCCGCCAGCGCCTGCGTGGGGTGCTCGTCGGAGCTCAGGGCGTTGATCACCGACATGGTGGGGTGCGCCGCGAACGTCCGCATCTCCTCCACGGCCTCGTTGGTGCGCATCACCAGCACGTCCAGGTACCCGGCAAAGGTGCGCGCCGTGTCCTCCAGCGTCTCGCCCGTGTTGGTCTGCAGGTCGTTGGGGCCAAACGAGATGACGGTGGCGCCCAGCCGCCCCGCGCCCACGGTGAAGGCCGTGCGCGTGCGCGTGGACGTCTTGCGGAAGTACACGCCCACGGTGCGTCCGCGCAGCGTCTGCGGGTCGGCGGCGGCGTGCTTGATCCGCACGGCGCGGCGGCACAGGTACAGCACCTCGCGCGGCGACAGGTCCAGGATGGAGAGCACGTGCCTCCGCCGCGCCTGTCCCGGGGGAAACGACAGGGCGGGTACGCGGAGCAGGTCGGGGGCGGCGCCGGCGTGCTGGGTCATGGGTAAGGCGGTCCGGGTGGCGTGCGTGGTGGTGGCGTTGGGCGCGGGTCCCCCGGCGGGCAACCCCGGCCGGAACCCGCACCCTGTTCTGCTGCTGTCCCGTAACGTGTGCAACGGGAGCCCGGCGTCGCTCCCTGGAGCGCGGGGAGGCGCGGATGCGTCCGGGACGCTCCGCCGCCCCTTCGCGGGGCAGCGGAACGGGCTTCCCTGCTTCGCGGGGACGGGAAGCGAAATGCACGGGTACGGCGGTCCCCGCGGCGCCGGGCGGGGCGCCGAGGCACGCATCCCTCCCGCGCCGGCCGGCCCCGGGTCGCCGCGGCCCGCCGGTGGAGACGGCCGGTCCCGGCGAAGGGAGGCCGTGTGCGGCTAAACATCCGTCCAGGAGACGCGATCCATTCTATAAGGAGGGAGAAATGTCGGCAAGGGTTTCTCCCCCTGGAGCACGCCGCAGACACCCCTGCGGGCCGGGAGCGGCCGCGTCCGTTTGCGGCCTCGCCGGTTCCCGCCCCGTCCGGTTCCGGCCGCGGCTGTGGACGGGCGTTGGGCCCGGAGCGTGCGCGGGACGGAACGGAGCGCGGACCAGGGCCCGGACGTGGACACCTCCCGTGGACAACGTGACGCGTAACGAGCGCACGTGCCGGCGGAATTCTACCGCCGTCCCGCGCGGGGGCACGGGGGACGGAGAGCCACGGAAACAGCGGATCGGATCACCCACCGCGCGATCGCTCTTGCCCGCGTGCGCCGCCGGGGATCGGCTCGCCTGGGTGGCGCGGAGACGGAGGCGGCGCGGGGAGCCACGGTCCTGGAAAAACCCCAGGCCGCGCACGCGGCGCGGCCTGGGGGTGCGGAAATGGGCCGGGTGGGGCTCGAACCCACGACCATTCGGTTAAAAGCCGAGTGCTCTACCAGCTGAGCTACCAGCCCGCAAGCGCGCAATATAGCGTCATTGCGCGCCCTTCTCAACCGGGGAGCGCCGGGACGCCTACCGCCCGCTCGCCACGCGCAGCACGAACGGCCCCGCCTGCCCCGGGTACGCCGACGTCACGCGGATGGTGTAGGTGCCCGCCTCCGGCGCCTCGAACTCCAGCCGCGAGTCCAGCCCGTCGCCGCCGTCGTCGTCTTCCGCCAGCGACTCGAACGCCTCGCCCTGGCCGCGGCCCACGCGGACGAAGGGGTCCAGGTCGGGGGCGCTGACCTCGATGGTGAGCAGCTCGCCGGCCGCGGCGCGGTAGCTGTACTCGCGGTAGTACTGCACCATCCCCGAATCGTCCGGCTGGGCGTCGCCCAGGCTGCCGCTGACGTCCGCGTTCGCCCGCACGGGGCCCACGAACGTGCCCGTCATCACGGCGTCGGCCATCTCGTCGCCTTCGCCCTCGTAGTCCTCGCCCTCGTAGTCGCCCTCGCCCTCGTCCTCCTCCACCACCGGCTCCGCGGCGCCCGGCTGCACGCGCAGGGTGTACGAGCCGCCGGGCTCGCCGGAAAAGGAGCGCACGATCACGTGCAGGTCGCCCCCGGGGGCGATCTCCGTCACCAGCTGGGCGTTGGTGCCCACGCCGCTGTCGTCGTCGGACCCGCTCTCGCGGAAGTTCGCGGCGTTCCCCGTGCCCGCGCTCACGTACGGGTCCAGCTCCTCCGACTCGGCGAACACGGTCACCACGGCGCCGGCGGGTCCGCTGAGGGTGTAGTGGTCCTCGAAGCCGCCCTCGCCCTCGTAGTCCGTCTCCGTGATCTCGCCCCGCACCGTCTCGCCCACGCGCAGCCGGCCCACGCGCAGGGGCGGGGGCGACGACAGCTCCAGCGTGTAGGCGCCGCCCTCTTCCTCGCTGAAGGCGCCGGCGCGCAGCTCGTAGCCGCCTTCGCCCAGCGTCACCACCAGCCGCGAGTCCGTGCCCTCGCCGCTGTCGTCGTTCACCGCCATCTCCGTCCACTCGCCGTTCCGCAGGCGGCCCCAGCGCAGGTACGTGTCGAAGTCCTCCGACCGCATCTGCACCCGCACGCGCTCGCCGGGGCGGCCGGTGATGACGTACGTGTCGTAGCGGGCGCCGTCCTCCAGCGCGGGGTCGCTCCCGTCCAGCGAGCCGGTGACGGTCTGGCCCGCGCGGATGGACGTCTGCGCGGCCAGGGGGGCGGCGGCGAGCGGCGCCGCGGCGAGCAGAAAGGCAAGGGCCTTCCGGTACATGGGCTGGGTCCGGGGATCGGTTGTTTCTGGCATGGCCGCCACGGGGGAGGCCAGGGCGGCCGCGATGCGGTGCCACGCGGACAATCTACCCTTCCACGCGCCGCGCGGAAGTCTTTCGTGTGCGGAGTGGACTACGGATGTGTTCCGCCAAGCCCGCATTGATCGACCGAACGTGTTGTGAGAACTTGCAACTCATCAGGTTTGCCGCGCCAAACTGGGCAAGCGCCTTGCATCGGCTCAAACAGGCCAGTCCCCCCAAAATCGACTTAGGAGGTCAGAGTGCCTCAATTCTGGAGCGAACTCACGCATTCCGTCTTGGACCCACTTCATGGGATAATAAGACTGACAGACGAGGAGGCGAGTGTTGTCGGAGATCCATTATACCAACGCCTTCACCAGATACGACAGAACGGATTGTTGTATCATGTGTTTCCCTCGGCGACGCATACCCGCTTTGAACATAGTCTCGGAGTAGTTCAAGTTGCTGATTCTATGTTACGAGCACTCTTGCTCAACTCTGCCATCGCTGCCCGCAGAGGATCGGTTCATCACGCTGATCAGGCCGAGCATGGGCAGGCGATTGATCTTAGTGACATTGGTGATGCTCGGCTCAATTACCTCTTCCGAATCACTCGTCTCGCGGCACTAGCTCACGACTTGGGGCACGGGCCTTTCTCACATACCTTTGATGCATTCGCCCCACGTGCCAATTTCGTGGCCAAGATGGTTGAGGACGAACCAGCGCTCGCCGCACTCAAGCCGCTACCCGATCTTCTCAAAAAGAAGAAGACGCCGTCGCTTTTTCCTCCCTCAAGGCCGGACCGAGTTGAGCACGAGGTGATGTCGTGTGTGTTTTTCGCATACATCTGGCATAAACTCGGCAAACCAGCGGAAGTGGCAGCCGATGTCGCTGCCGTTATTTTGGGACTGCCTGGCATTTGCAATATATCAGAGCATCGTGTTTGGCTTTCGTTGATGCACGACATTGTAGCGTCGGCCCCCGCCGATGCTGATCGTATGGATTATCTGGAGCGCGATAGCAAGTCCATTGGGGTGACCTATGGGCTGTTTGATCGTAATCGAGTTCTAAAGTCTCTGCTTGCCTATGCAACGGGTACAGGACGCAAGCGCATCTACCGCTTGGGATTTCGGGAGAGCGGTGTACGGGCAGTCGAGAATCTGGTGCAGGCGCGGTTCCAAATGTTCATACAGGTTTATTATCACAAGACCAATCAGGCACTTCAGCACATGCTGGATGAAATGGCTTCGCTTGCTGCGCGTGGCGACGACATCTTCCCGTGGACTGATCTCAAAACCCTCGTAGCAACCTATGAAGACCTAAGTGACGAGCGATTCCTCCGTATTCTACGCGGCAAAGAAGAGGCTTTCCCAGTCACAAACCCGGTCATCAAGCAGATAGCCGATGACGTGTACAACCGGCGGCTGTGGAAACGAGTTTACGAAGGCAATTATTCAGAGGCCAAGGCTATAGCAGCACGAATGAGAGCGATGAATACTGGTATAGATGTACAAGAGTATAGCGTGAAACCGGATGCAGCCAAACACCTCGAATCTGGCGCTGCGCTACTCCGGCGGGATGCTGACAACATCTACGTGGCCGCGGACCAGCAAAGTTCTTGGATAAAAACATCAACCGTGATTCGGGCTCTCGCCAAGAACGAAGCCACATTAGGCCGAGTGTACCAGAAGTCCGCAGATGAGAACTCTTCGCACCGCTTACGTCAGGTACTTAAAATTAGTTAGCTTCCGCCGGGCGCTGTCTCCTGCGTTAGGACTGCGCGCTGATTAGTCAGCACGTCAAGTGAGCGGGCTGCCTGAGTGGCGACATCACCAAGCGGACAAACACCGCCTGGGGAAGGGTCTGATACCGATTCCCCATCCGCCGCTTCACCGCCGCGAATGGCCGTCCACCCGACCGTGCGATGCGGGTCCGTGCCGCGCCGTCGCGCAGCAGGCTGAGCACGCGGTTGTACGAGACCGCGTAGTGGATGATGGTGACCGCCGCGAACGCGATCAACAGCCGCATCGTGGGCAGGAGGCACGATGGCGGCGGTGCAGTCCGCGAAGGCGGACTTCGTGATGTTCCAGCGGCGAATTCGTTCTCATCCGGAAACTCGGATGAGGGTGGTGAGGGAAGAAAAGAGGGTGCACCGGGTGCTGCGGAGCCCGCGAAGCAAGAGTAGGTTGGAAGTGTGCGGAGTTTCCACCC